>OJGT01000012.1_pt1 | contig 210025 bp, 189 predicted proteins | sample 1595031 | NCBI WGS metagenome assembly OJGT01 (sample SAMN05416857, study PRJEB24817) | seawater metagenome | isolation source: Sea water | place: Canada:Atlantic | collected 2013-11 | reverse complement strand
GTTCAGACAGTTCAGACAGTTCAGACAGTTCAGACAGTTCAGACAGTTCAGACAGTTCAGACAGTTTTATGGTAGATAATGAAAATGAACTAAATACAAAAGAAGAGCTTGTCTCTGCTCCAGTAGAGAAAGCAGCAGGAAGCTGTAGTATTGGAGTCAATGTTGACTTTTTTAATTATTACAGTTCAGAAATGCCATTAAAAGATCTAGCAAAAATGTCAATGGGATGGATTCGTCCTTGGGGTTCAACAATGAAAAATATCCCACTGGATCTTGATAGTGACGGCTACTTGAAAACTGTTGACGAGGGTTATGCGCAAACGATCATTAGCGATGATAATTGGGGACGTTCACCAGATGATAGTAGGTATGTGGTGTTATATGATGGAGAAGGGAAACTTAGCTTTAACCTAAATAATACTAGAATAATCAATGAAGAGCCTGGGCGGATAGAAATAGAGTTGGGTGAAGGTAGAACTGGAATGATCCAGTCTTCGACAAACCCCGCTAATTATCTAAGAAATATTAGAATAATACCATTAGATAATGAATTTGATTACAAAGAAATCATAACTAGAAAAAGGTATAGAGAAGTGTGGCAGGGGGCCAGAGTTATAAGGTATTTAAATGCTCAAGGAATAAATAACTCTACAGAGACGGGGTGGAATAATAGGCAAAAGATTACCACATTCGGTGCGAGAAATGGTCAATCATTGGAAGATATTATCCAAATGTCCAATGAGACTAATAGCAGTCCATGGTTATTGGTTCCTCACCTTGCAGATGATGATTTTATTACGCAAATGGCAATATATGTGCAAGTTCATTTAAACCCAAACTTGAAAGTATATTTGGAATATACAAATGAGGCATGGAATGGACAATTTACGCAATACCATTACTTACAAGGACTTTCAGCTGAGAATGGAGATGATCATCCCGTATCATATGGAAAAAAAGCCAAGAATGTGTTTGATATATGGGGTATGGTCTTTGGGGCAGATGATAGGCTTGTCAGAGTTCTTGGGTCACAGAAAAGTAACCCTTGGGTAAGTAGTAAAGCTCTGACTACGCCCGGGTTAGCAGAAGTGGTCGATGCGTTGGCTGTTACAAACTATATTGGCCTACCACACAATAAATTTGCAGGTATCTCAAGTATGAGTAATGATGAAATATTTAACTATTTGTATGATGAAATAATGCCGATGAGCAGGCTTAATCTAATTAAGCATAAAGAAATAGCAGATAAATACAATATAAAACTTTTTGCTTATGAGGCAGGGCAGCATCTTGCCCCTGTGGGTGTATGGGGAAATGATCAAGAATTTGTGGATAGGCTAATTGCTCTCAATAGGAGCCCTAGAATGTACGATTTGTATATGGATATTTATAAGCAATGGACTGATATTGGTGGCGAGTTATTTGTATGGTTCCAGACTTCATATAAACCTTCTAAATGGGGAAGTTGGGGTTTGTTAGAAAACACAAGTCAAAACCCTAAAGATGCACCGAAATATCAGGCATACAAAAAGGTACTGGATGATAATGGTTGTTAATTAGTTAATTAGTTAATTAGTAAAGTTTTTATCACTAATAAAATAAATTTATAGTAAATATAGATGTTAGGCAATGGGGCTTGATTATGTGTTGAATTACTGTCAAGTAATCTGCTGTATTGTCGCTTGGTTGAATTAAAAGTCTGAGCCTAACTATTTACTAGTAACCTAAAATCAAGGCATAGAAGTTGGGAAATGTATTTGCATATTTAGTGATGGGCCTTTGGCCCTTACTCGCAGTTTATTGGTATCGAACAAAAAGTATACAAACTGCAACCATTTTGACAATACTGGGTGGTTTTATGCTGTTGCCTGTGAAAACTTCAGTCGACTTGCCTATGATTCCAGCAATGGGTAAAAATTCTATTCCAGTAATCTCAGCTTTAATTGGCTGTTGGTTAATAAGGCACAAGCGTGTTTCATATTTTAAGGAACTAGGTAATATAAAGTATTTAGTTGTTTTATTTTTGATTGTCCCGTTTATTACAGCTTCATTAAACAGGGACTCAATTAACATTGGTGGTCATTTTTTGCCAAGTATGACCTATTACGATGGCCTCTCAGCAGCTATAAACCAATTCCTTCTTATTACACCTTATTTCATCGGAAGGCAGTTTTTTAGGACGTATAACGACCAATTAATGATATTTAAATTATTGGTGTTTGCAGGATTGTTTTATTCAATATTAATGTTATTTGAAATAAGAATGAGTCCTCAGTTACATGTTTGGATTTATGGTTATTTTCCACATAGTTTCGCTCAGCAGATGAGAGAAGGCGGATTTAGACCAGTTGTTTTTATGGGGCATGGATTGCTAGTGTCTTTTTTTTCAGCGCTCATCCTCATTACTTCTTCTGCTTTATGGAAAAATAGAATAAAAGTTAGCCAATTCCCTCAGGAATTAGTTAGTAGTTATATATTAGTCGTTTTAGTGTTATGTAAAAGTCTCGCTTCTTTACTCTATGGTGTGTTTGGGTTAACAATGGTCATGCTAGCTAAGCTAAAATTACAACTTAGAATTGCTGTTATATTAGTTTTTATCGCAATGCTTTACCCAACCATGTCAATAGTGAAAGTGTTTCCTCACCAATGGGTGTCTAATATAGCTGAATCAATAAGTCCTGAGCGCGCACAATCACTGGGTTTCCGTTTTAAAAATGAAGGTATATTGTTAGCTCATGGTCGAGAGCGATTTTTTTTCGGTTGGGGTGGATGGGGGCGAAATCGTGTATATAACGAAGAAAGTGGTAGGGATGAATCGGTAACAGATGGTCGATGGATTATTACTTTTGGACAGTACGGTTTTTTTGGGTTTATAGCAGAGTTTGGGTTGTTGGCGATAACCGTGCTACGTGCAAACAAGGCCTTTAAACTATTGGAAAAAAAAGAAGAGAAAAGAATGCTGACGGCCCATGCTTTGATGGTTGGAATTATATTGATTGATCAAATACCAAATGCATCCCTGGCACCTTGGTTATGGTTGTTGGCGGGTGCCTTATTAGGCCGAGCTGAATATATTCTGTGCGAAGGTAGAGCAACTCATAGGTAACCAGCTAAATATGAATAAAAGTTTAAAGCAACGGGTAAAACACTCAAGTAGCTGGGTCATAATTGGGCATCTACTCTCTCAAGTGCTCAGGCTGGGGAGTAACTTAATATTAACACGTCTACTAGCACCTGAAATGTTCGGTGTTATGACTATTGTTACAGTACTAATGGGGGGGTTAGCCATGCTTTCAGATGTTGGCTTACTTCAAAATATTGTACAGAGTAAACGAGGCGAAGAACCTGACTATTTAAATACGGCGTGGACTATACAAATAATAAGAGGATTTTTTATTTTTTTTATGGCGTTGTTGTTAAGCGCTGGTTTATATTATTTTGGTCAATTAGGTTATGCGTCAGCTGAAACAGTCTATGGCAATAAGCAACTACCATTGATCCTCGCTGTTATATCATCAACCGCAATAATTTCTAGCTTTGACTCTATCCATATTCTTTTGTTAAATAGAAAATTGACAATGGGAAGGCTTGTCAGCATTGATTTGGTCAGCCAGATTACAGGGGTTGCTTTTATGTTAATGTTAGCTTGGTTCCAGCGAGATATATGGGCATTAGTTTTTGGTAGCATTGTTGGCGTAACAGTAAAAATGTTGCTATCTCATATAGCTAATTTAGGGGAAAGGTGTCGCTTTAAGTGGGAGCTAAAGGCAGTTCACGAAATTTTCCATTTTGGAAAATGGGTCTTCATAGCATCAATTCTTGGTTTTTTACTTAATCAAGGTGATAGGTTATTACTGGGTGGGTTAATTTCCCCACAAATGTTGGGTGTATATACAATTGCTTTTTTTTTGGCTAATGCAGTAAAGGACGTGGTTTCAAAATTATTAAGTTCGGTTTTTTTTCCATTGTTAAGCGATGTTGTTAGAAACAATCCTCATCAAGTTGAGGATGTTTATTATAAAATCCGCTTAAAGGTTGACCTGGTTACTATGCCTGCTGCAGGTTTTTTATTTTCATTTGGCAGTGTTATTGTCACCTTCTTATATGATGCAAGATATGAGTCGGCAGGCTGGATGCTCCAAGTTTTATCGCTATCATTAATATCAATAGGCTTCATGCTTGCTGATCAGCTCTTTTTAGCTTATGGGAAGCCTAAATATGGCTGTGTTTCGATAGCTATCATGGTTATTACTATGTATATTTTTGTACCTATTTCTTATGCTTATTATGGTTTATATGGTGCTATTTTAGCTATTGCGATCAATCCAGCATTAAAGATATTTGCTTCTATGATTATTATGAGGCGTAAATATTTCTTGAATTTTTACCGTGAAATAATGTTGTTACCTTTAGTTCTTATAGGCTACATCATCGGTGAGCAAGTAAAATTACTTTTCTAGAAATAAACTTATTTGAGTACAATGGGGTATTGGTATGGCATATTATAATGAACAGCAGTTAGTCGGCATGGGTTTTAAATCCTTAGGCTCTAACGTAAAAATTAGTGATAAAGCGAGTATTTATAACTGCGAGCAAATTGAAATTGGCGATCATTCTAGAATAGATGATTTTTGTGTTATTTCAGGAAAAATTAAAATTGGACGGAATGTGCATATGGCCCCATTTTGTTTAGTTGCGGGTGGTGATGAAGGAATAGTCTTTGAAGACTTCTCTGGGTTGGCCTATCAAGCTCAGGTTTTTACTCAATCAGATGACTACAGTGGGAAAACATTAACAAACCCAACAATTCCAGCGTTATATAAAAATGAATTTAAAAAGAAAATTGTTATAGGTAGGCACTCTATTGTGGGAGCTGGCTCAATAATTATGCCAGGGGTGGTGCTAGCAGAAGGTACTTCGGTTGGCGCAATATCTTTAATTAGAAAAAACACAGAGTCATGGAGTATATACATCGGAAATCCAGCAAAGAAAATAAAAGTTAGGAGTAACAACCTGTTAAACCTTGAAAAAGAATACCTGAATAGTGAAGGGCTAAGTACATGATCCCATTTAATAAGCCACCCTATACTCAGAATGAAAACCTATATGTTTTAGAGGCAATGCGAAGCTCAAAAATATCAGGCGATGGCGTGTTTACTAAAAAATGCCATAAATGGTTTGAAGAGTCATTACCTTGTAAAAAAGCGTTATTAACAACGTCATGCACTCATGCCTTAGAAATGACTGCAATACTGCTAGATATTCAGCATGGCGATGAAGTTATTATGCCAAGTTACACCTTTGTAAGCACCGCGAATGCATTCGTTTTAAGGGGTGCTAAAATAATTTTTGTGGATATTCGCCGAGATACAATGAATATTGATGAGGCAAAAATAGAACGAGCCATAACGGACAGAACTAAAGCAATTGTCGTTGTGCATTATGCAGGGGTTAGCTGTGAAATGGATACAATAATGGACATTGCTAATAATCATGATGTCTTCGTGGTTGAAGATGCCGCGCAAGGAATGATGGGTGAATATAAAGGCCGTGCATTAGGAACAATAGGGCATTTAGGAGCGTATAGTTTTCATGAGACAAAAAACTATACCAGTGCAGGAGAAGGGGGGTTATTAATTATTAACGATGAGCAGTTTATTAATAGGGCTGAAATTATTCGAGAAAAAGGCACTAACCGTAGTCAGTTCTTTAGGGGAATGGTGGATAAATACTCTTGGGTGGATGTGGGTAGTAGTTATTTGATGAATGATGTGAGTGCTGCGTATTTATGGGGCCAATTAGAAAAAGCCAGTGACATTAACCTGAATAGATTGAGGGCATGGCATATATACGCTGAGGGTTTAAAGGATCTTGAACAAAGACGCTTGTTAGAATTGCCCAAAATCCCAGAAGATTGTATGCACAATGCCCATATGTTTTATATTAAATTATCTGGAATAGATAAGAGAGCAGAGTTAATTGAGTGTTTAAAAAAATCTAATATTTTGGCTGTGTTTCACTATATTCCATTGCATTCTTCTATAGCGGGTTTGAAATTTGGGGTATTTAATGGTGTTGATGAACACACCACAAAAGAAAGCGAAAGGGTTTTGCGCCTACCAATGTATTATGGGATTTCAAAGGGTGATGTAAAAAAAATAACTGATGTAATTGTTAATTTCTATAGCTGATATGAAAAGAAAGTTTTTAATTGTTGCTCCGTCATACAATGAGAATAACGGTGGGTGTGTTGTTCAGCACAAACTATGCTCTATTCTTAATGATTTGGGTTATGAGAGTTATTTATACCCGCCATCCACTAGGTGTTTTGAGCTGAATACATCTGCTTTTAATTTATCATTTAAAGCAATTCTTGGTGTTTTTAAAAGAATTATTTTAAAACTGCATAAAGAGTTAAAAGATCATAAGTCCTATAAAACAAATTCTGCCTTTAATGCACCTTTGCTTACTGATAAGGATACTAGCTTTGATGATAGTTGGGTTGTTATTTATCCTGAGGTGACTTTTGGTAACCCCTTAAATGCAAAGAATGTTGTTAGATGGTTGCTTCACCAACCGGGGTTCCATACAGGTCAGTTTTTCTATGGACAAGGTGAGTTGTTGGTGAAATTCAACTCAGCAATATTAGATTTTAATTTCCCTGGTTCTAAAACATCAGAAAAAGAATTAAAGGTTATTCATTACCCCTTAGAATATTATAACTTATCGGGTGCTTCTAATACTCGAAAAGGAACGGCATATTGTTTGCGTAAAGGAAGGGGTAAAGAAATTCAGCATGATTTAGCTGATTCTATTTTAATTGATGACATGTCTCATGCAGAAGTAGCAGCTATTTTTAAACGAGTAAAGACGTTTATTAGTTACGATACTTACACCGCTTATTCCTTTTTTGCGGTGCTTTGTGGGTGCGACTCTGTAGTGATACCAGATGGTGGAGTGACAAAAGAGCAGTGGTATCCAAATGTTAAGGATCGACACGGGTTGTCGTATGGGTTTGATGAGATAGATGAGGCTAAGAAAACAGCACCTCTTGTCAAGGAATATGTGATTAGGGAAGAGCATAAATCTGTAGATAATGTTAAGAGTTTTTTATTAGAAAGTGATGCTTTTTTTACTAAGGATTAGTTACTTTGTTGATATTGAAGTTTCTATTAAAGATAAGAGAATTGAAAGGATTGAAATGATTGAATTTCTGAATGTGGTAAGTAAAGACCAACTAAGGGATCGAATGCAGAGCTCTGAAGGCTTTCCTCACTTCTGTATTGATAATTTTTTAAATGGAGATTTTGCTGAGGAAGTATATCAGTCATTTCCTAGTTTCCAAGAAGCTCAGCAGCTAGGGAAAGAGTTTTCTGCTTTGAATGAGAAAAAGAAAGTGCAAGTTACTGATTCATCTAAATTCCCGCCGGCGATTAAAAAGTTAAATGACCTGTTAGCCTCAAAGGAATTTGTTGATATGTGGGCTGATATAACGGGTATTCCTAACTTGCTGGCTGATGCAGAATTAGCCGGTGGGGGTATTCATGAAACAAATACTGGGGGGCACCTTGATGTGCACGTTGATTTTAACTACATGGAAGAGAAGCAATACCATCGTCGTTTGAATATCCTTATTTACTTCAACAAGAATTGGAAAGAGGAATATGGGGGCTACTTGGATGTTTGGGATAAAGAGGTGAAACAACGATACGGTTATTTTGAACCAAAGTTTAATCGTGCCTGTGGGTTTGTTACTAGCGAAATAAGCTTTCATGGTGTAACTCCAATTACCTGCCCAAAGGGTGTAACGCGTAAATCTTTTGCAACTTATTACTACACAAAAGAGGCACCCACTGGCTGGACGGGTGAAAAGCACTCAACAATATTTAAAGCTAGGCCTGATGAGTGGGCAAAGGGGAATATTCTTATGCCTTTAGAAAAAACATCCAGAAGTATCAGCTCTGGAGTTGAAGGCTTTAAAAAGATGGTTAAGCGAGTTGTTAAATAAACCCTTGTTATATATTGTCGTAATATTATGAGCAGTAGAGTTGGTATTATAATTGTTAACTATAAAACCCCTGATTTAACAATAGAGTGTTTGCGTTCCCTTTACTTGGAAAAAGAACTATCTTGCTTCAGTGTGGTGGTCGTGGATAACGACTCACAAGATGGCTCTTTTGAAAAAATATCCGCTGCTATAGTGTCACACGGTGCTTTAACTGCTAGGGTACGTGGATTCAAAAATGCTGAAGAGTATGGGCATTGGATAGCTGAAGATGCACGAAACGTGCTGATTAAGCCAGTTAATCAGCAAGTTAGAGATACTTGGCTTCTAAGGGACCAGAGTTTTATTGGTAAAGTAAGACGAAAAATTCATAAGGTTATAGGGTTGCAATAAAATGAAGGTAACGGTATTTGGAATAGGGTATGTAGGGCTCGTGCAGGCTGCTGTCTTGTCAGAAATAGGCCATCACGTTTGTTGTGTGGATACAGATAAGGAAAAAGTAAAAGGCTTGAAAGAAGGGCATATCCCTATCTATGAACCCGGGTTAGCATCGTTGGTTAAATCTAACTATGAAGCTCAACGCATTATTTTTACTACTGATATGGAAGAGGGGGTGAACTTTTCTGACATGCAATTTATTGCTGTTGGTACGCCACCTGATGATACAGGTGCGGCAGACCTTAAATATGTATTAAGTGTGGCTGATACCATAGCAACATATATGCAAACTTCTAAGATTATTGTCGATAAATCGACTGTTCCTGTCGGTACGGCTGATAAAGTATCAGAGCAAGTTAACGAAAAATTGGGTCTTAGAGGTTCTGAACTAACATATTCAGTTGTATCGAATCCAGAGTTTCTTAAAGAAGGTTCCGCAATAGCTGACTGTATGCGGCCTGATCGCATTATTATTGGTATTCGTCCAAATGATAATGATCAAAACCTAGAGGATGTTTTTCGAGATTTATACGCAGCCTTTAATCGTAACCATGACCGGATGGTTTTTATGGACGCAAGAAGTGCTGAACTAACCAAGTATGCTGCAAATTGCATGTTGGCCACTAAAGTTAGTTTTATGAATGAAATGGCTAATATTGCAGAAAAAGTAGGCGCAGATATAGAGGCTGTTCGGCAAGGCATAGGATCAGATGAGCGTATTGGTTATCATTTTATTTACCCAGGTTGTGGCTATGGTGGGTCATGTTTTCCTAAAGATGTGCAAGCCCTGAGCAAAACATCCGAAGTAACCGGCTACCAGCCTGAATTACTTCATGCGGTAGAAGCGATTAATCAACGGCAAAAAAGCAAATTAATAGAGTATATTAATAAACATTTTAATGGAGATATTGAGGGAAAAACTTTTGCTATCTGGGGGTTGTCTTTTAAACCCAGAACAGATGATATGCGCGAAGCGCCCAGTAGGGTATTAATGGAGGCACTGTGGAGAGCAGGTGCAAATGTTCAGGCGTTTGACCCTGAAGCTATGGAAGAAACTCAGCGCATATATGGTAATAGAGATAATTTGCTTTTAATGGGTACAAAAGAAGCGGCTCTTTGTGGCGCAGATGCTTTAGTTATTTGCACGGAATGGCAAAATTTTAAAGCCCCTGATTTTAATGCTCTTAAGAATGAATTAAGTGCTGCCGTTATTTTTGATGGTAGGAATTTATTTGATCCTAATAGACTCGCGGAAAAAGGAATTGATTATTATGCTATTGGACGTGGGCTGTCAGTAGCAAGTATGGAGTAAAATTGTCTATGGTTAAAAGGATTGCTCGGATCTTTGTGCTTGCGGTAAAAGAAACATCTAGTCAGTTTTATGAATTATCTATTGTAAGCTTAAAATGAACAATAGTATAAATTGGCCATTGTTGGCAGCCGTACGTTTTTTTCTTGCGTTTATTGTTCTGTCGGCACATTTGTCATGGTATTTTCCATCAACAGATTATGTACTAAAATTGTCTAAGTTTGGCTCGTTTACAGCGGTACTTGGGTTTCTGGTTCTTTCAGGCTTTTCTATTGCAGCTTCTTATACGGCGAATAAGCAATCTTTTTACTATAGACGGTGTTTAAGGATAGTGCCTGTTTATTTTGCCTGTATTTTTTTTACAGTTGTTGTAATGATGCTTAAGCAACAAGAAGGTAGTGGCTTTAGTAATATGGAATTGCTAACCATTTTGGGGCACGTCTTTTTTTTAGAAGGCATCGTTGTAGGGTCTTTGGTAGATAATCCAGTGCTTTGGACTCTAATAATAGAAGTTTTTTTTTATATCATTACCCCGCTGATTAGAAAGAGACTTCATTGGCTTCTACCAATAGTAGTTCTCAGCGCACTTTTCTTTATGCTGCAGCGTTATATTGTTACTCCATATTATTCGCAAATGTTGTTTGGAACTAGCATTCTCTTTTTGGGATGGGCATGGCTAGTAGGGTTTTGGTTTTATTATCATAGGGGTGATTCTGGGGCGGGTTTTTTTTGTTATCAATCGGTTGGGTAAGTCTTGTCATTAATGGGCATTTCGTGGAGAACTTTGGATTACTAACTTGGTTTTTTGTTTGTGTTTCTTTGTGCTATGGCCATATGCTGAAGCTAAGATCGAAGCCTATGTTTAATTTATTTGGAGATGTCTCTTATCCACTATATGTTTTACATGTGCCTTTTTTTGAATTACTAATTTATTTGAAAGTTGGAGGGGGTAGTTATTTTTATATTATACTCACTTTATCTTTTTGCTTTGCTATAGACCTATTTTTTGATAAGCCATTAAAGACTATTATTAAGAAGAAATACCAGCCCAGACAAAATTACTTAAACAAGGAAGAAATATGATTGAGTATTTAAATGATTTAGATAAAGAAAAACTAAAAGAGCAAATGCATAAGATGGAGCCATTTCCTTACTTCTGTATTGATAACTTTCTAAATGAAGATTTTGCTGAGGAAGTATATCAATCATTTCCTAGTTTCCAAGAAGCTCAGCAGCTAGGGAAAGAGTTTTCTGCTGTCAATGAGAAAAAGAAAGTACAAGTGACTGATTCAACTAAATTCCCACCCGCGATTAAAAAGCTAAATGACCTGTTAGCTTCAAAGGAATTTGTTGATATGTGGGCTGATATAACGGGTATTCCTAACTTGCTGGCTGATGCAGAATTAGCCGGTGGGGGTATTCATGAAACAAATACTGGGGGGCACCTTGATGTGCACGTTGATTTTAACTACATGGAAGAGAAGCAATACCATCGTCGTTTGAATATCCTTATTTACTTCAACAAGAATTGGAAAGAGGAATATGGGGGCTACTTGGATGTTTGGGATAAAGAGGTGAAACAACGATACGGTTATTTTGAACCAAAGTTTAATCGTGCCTGTGGGTTTGTTACTAGCGAAATAAGCTTTCATGGTGTAACTCCAATTACCTGCCCAAAGGGTGTAACGCGTAAATCTTTTGCAACTTATTACTACACAAAAGAGGCACCCACTGGCTGGACGGGTGAAAAGCACTCAACAATATTTAAAGCTAGGCCTGATGAGTGGGCAAAGGGGAATATTCTTATGCCTTTAGAAAAAACATCCAGAAGTATCAGCTCTGGAGTTGAAGGCTTTAAAAAGATGGTTAAGCGAGTTGTTAAATAAACCCTTGTTATATATTGTCGTAATATTATGAGCAGTAGAGTTGGTATTATAATTGTTAACTATAAAACCCCTGATTTAACAATAGAGTGTTTGCGTTCCCTTTACTTGGAAAAAGAACTATCTTGCTTCAGTGTGGTGGTCGTGGATAACGACTCACAAGATGGCTCTTTTGAAAAAATATCCGCTGCTATAGTGTCAGAAGATTGGTCAGATTGGGTAAAGATTAAAGCATCTATATACAATGGCGGTTTTTCTTACGGTAATAATATTGCTATTCGTGAGTTTCTGGCGGTTGAGGCGTCTCCAGAGTACTTTTATTTACTAAACCCAGATACCGTCGTCCGTAAAGGTGCTATTAACGAACTTGTTCAGTTTATGCATGTGCGCCCAAAAGTAGGGATCGCTGGTAGCCGTATTGAAACTGAAGAGGGACAACCGCTTCATTCTGCATTTAAATTCCATACTTGTTGGAGTGAGTTAGAAAGAGGCTTTAAATGGGGTGTATTAACCAAATTATTAAATCGTTGGGTTAGTAGCCAAGAAATACCTAATGAGCCTGTACGAACGGATTGGGTTTCCGGTGCAAGCATGATGATACGTCGTGAAGTTATTGATCAGCTTGGTTTGTTAGACGAAGCGTATTTTATGTATTACGAAGAGACTGATTTTTGTATGCAAGCAAATAGGACTGGTTGGGAGTCATGGTATGTTCCTGCGAGTAGGGTTGTTCATTTTGTGGGGCAGAGTTCAGGTATTACAAATGATAAAATGTCTAAAAGAATGCCGACATATTGGTTTGAGTCTAGGCAGCGCTACTTTCTGAAAAACTGTGGTTTTATACACCTTGTTTTAGCTGACCTATTTTGGCTTATAGGGTTTATTTCTTGGAAGTTAAGAAATCAGTTTCAGATGAAAAAAGACACTAACCCGCCTTATTTATTAAGAGATTTTTTTTTAAATAGCGTTTTTGTTAAAGGTTGGCGGTATCTATCGTTGTTGACTATGAAAAAATTAAAGAACAATAAATTTGCGATGAAAAAATATGACATTATGTACGTTGAGGGACCAGGAGATGTCGTTGATTCTTTTTTTCGGTGGAGTAACAAAGAGGACCTGTTAACAGAAACGTCTAAGACCTACAGTGGTCAGTTTTTTGAGTTCTGTAGAAAAAATAACTTAAAGGCTTATGTTGTCTCTTTTCACAATAAAAAGAGCTCAACTGAAACTGAAGATTTTTATGTCGAGAATAGGCCTAAAATTATTTTTGGTGAAGGAGGCTTCTATCATTTATCTCAGGTTGTGTACGGTTTAAGAGTAGTCATACTCGCATTGTGGATTCGTCCTAAATATTTGGATGTTACATCGGGTGTTACTTATTGGTTTGTTTTATCACCTCTTAAATTATTTGCTATCAAGATTGTTCCGCATATGCACAATTGCCTGTGGCCTCCTGGTTTCCCTCCGGCAGGAATTGTACGACAAATTCTATCTAAGCTTGATGGGTGGTTTTTCAGGAGAATAGCCGACTTGTCTGTATGCGTCTCACCTGCAATTCGGGAGCAAATTGAAATAGTAAGTGGCAAAGGTTCTAGGCCTACCTACCAATTTAGACCTCAATTTTATCGTAAGGATTTTGAGTTCCCTCCCTTACCTCTTTCCCATGATACAAAGAATTTTAATATTGTATTTGCTGGCCGAATAGAGCGAAATAAAGGTGTTTTTGATTTGCTAGAGATAGCAGAAGAGTTAAAAAACGAGGGGTTGACTATTGAAATTAATGGCGGCGGTAGTGCGTTAGAGGAGCTAAGATTAGAAAATAAAAATAAAAAACTGACAGCTTTCGTTACAATCAACGGTAATTTAGAGAGGCCACAATTATTGGAGTCTTATGCGCGAGCGCATGTTGTTATTGTTCCAACGCGAAGTGACTTTGATGAAGGGTTCGCTAAAGTGGCCGCAGAATCAGTTTTGTTAAATCGTCCAGTAATATGTAGCTCGACTGTTCCAGCAGTTGATGTCCTTCAAGGAGCGGTAATTAAAGTACCTGCTGATCAAATAAGTCTGTACGTGAAAAGTATACGGAAATTAATGGTTGAGCCTGATTATTATAATGAGCTTTGCCAAAATTGTGAGCCACTGAGGGATCAGTTTTTGGATGAGTCCCAAGGCTTGAGTTCCTTATTAGAAAAAATACTGATCTGTAAAGGTGAGTGAAACATCTATAAACATATTTATTTCTATGACTATAGGTAGAGATTATTTTAAATAGTAACAAAGTTAAGTTTTAGTAAGGTAATGGATAAATTAGAAGAGATAGGCATTGTCATTATTGGTCGCAACGAAGGGAAACGGTTGCAATTATGCTTTCAGTCAATGAGTGAAACGGATGTTTTAAAGGTTTATGTCGACTCTGGTTCTGTCGATAATAGTGTTGCTATTGCCAAGATTAACAATGTTGAAGTAATTAAGCTTGATTTAAGTGAGTCTTTTTCTGCAGCGCGCGCCCGCAATGAGGGTTTTGAGCGCTTGATGCAACTAAACCCTGATATTAAATTTGTACAGTTTATTGATGGTGATTGCACGCTGTTGCCTAATTGGTTAGGTATTGCTGCTGAGGCTCTGCGTGCAGATGAACAACGTGGAGCAGTTATTGGGCATTTACAAGAACGCAACATGGACGCATCACCTTACAACAGGTTATGTGCGTTGGAGTGGCGTTCTGCAGTAGGTGATTTGGATAATTACGGTGCGTTAGGTGGTATCTCAGTTATTCGAGCTTCTGTATTTAAAGAACTTGGCGGTTATAACCCCGAAATCATTGCGGGTGAAGACTCTGAATTCGGCGTGCGTATGGGAGCTGCTGGCTATAAAGTAACCAAGTTAGATTGCCCTATGGCAACGCATGATGCCGATATTCATAAATTTAGCCAATGGTGGACGCGGGCTGTGAGAGCGGGGCACGCAATTGGGCAACGAGCATTTATTAACGGTAGTGATACACAAGATTGTATAAGAGAAAGGAATAGCACGTTCTTTTGGGGTGGGCTGATTCCTTTTATTATTGTTTTATTTTTAATTCCTTCTGGTGGTTATAGTTTATTGCTGTTAGGCGGATATGTTTTGTTATGTTATCGAGTGATGCGTTTTCGTTTAAGGCATGGGGATTCAAAGAAGGATGCGTGGCTTTATGCAAGATTTTTGTTATTGACTAAGTTTGCTAATATGGTGGGGTTATTGAAGTTTTATATTAATAAACTTTATCAGCGTTATGAAATTATTGAATATAAATGATAAGAATGAAGAGTAAAGTATGAATAAAAAACGCTATAAAGTTGGTTTACTAGGTGCTGGCTATATTATTGATGTGCATGCACGGTCTTTAATTCATCAAGCAGATAAAGAATTACTTGCTGTTTGTGACTTATCAAAGGAGAAGGCACAGAAAGCAGCGGACATATATAATATTCCTCATGTTTTTGATTCTCTGGATGAGATGTTAAAGCTAAATTTAGATGTTATTCATGTGTTATTGCCACCAGATATTCATGCTGGTGTATCAGAAAAAATTATCAGTAGTGGCTGCCATGTCTTTTTAGAAAAACCAATGGGAACAGGCGAAGCTGAGTGCCAGTTACTAGTGGATCTGGCGGCAACACATAATGTAAAAATAGGTGTTAATCATAATTTTGCACACCTTTGTTCATATCAAAAAATGCGTGATGATGTTATTAGTGGCATGATCGGAAAACTTGATCATATTAGTCTTAATTGGATGTTTCCTTTACCGCAAATTCAGTTTGGTCCGTTCAATATTTGGATGCTACAAAAACCTGAAAACTTAATTTATGAGTTGGGCCCACATCTTATTGCATTTTTGGTTGATTTAGTGGGTGTGCCAGATAAGTTAAAGGTAAGTGTATCTTTGCCAAAAAAATTGCCGAGCGGTAACTGGATATATAGGCGCTGGCATGTATATGGAAATTGCGGTGATGTAACATTTGATTTAAATTTATCGGTTATTCCTGGTTATACTGACCGCAGAATTAGCATAAGAGGTCATGCAGCTACAGCGACGTGTTTATTTGACCGTGATATTTATTACCGCGATGAACCGAGTGGGGCAGGCATTCTATTTGATAATTTTATTACTACAAAGAATATAGCAATACAGCTAGCTTTGAACGCAGGAGGTAATTTATTTAAAGCTATTAAAGGCACGTTACTAAAATCTCCTAATGCGAACCCATTTGCTGAGTCTGTTAATACTAGCATCCTGTCTTTTTATCAATGCTTAAAGGAAGTGAAGGGGACGTTCAGCGATGGGGCGTTTGGGGTTAAAGTTATTTCTGTATGCGATAGTATTGCATCGAATGCAGAGTTTGATAAGAGCGATGAATTAACACCCTGTCAGGTTTTAGACCCAGTGGTGCCGCCAACCGTATTGGTATTGGGAGGGACGGGGTTTATTGGCCGTTACCTTGTTAAAGAATTAGTTGAAAAAGGGCTCGGTGTGCGTGTTGTTACACGAGGTATGGGGGCAGCAAATATTGCGTTGAATGATTTGCCTGTTGAGTTAATACAAGGAGATATGGCGAGTGCTGGTTTTATGGATAAGGCGTTAGAAGGAATTAATGTTGTCTACCATCTAGCTAAAGCAGAAGGTGATAATTGGTCAGATTATTATCAAAATGATGTTCTTGTCACAAAAAATATTGCGGAACGATCTTTAGTGAAAGGCGTTGATCGTTTTATATACACAGGTACTATTGATTCATATTATTCAGCTAACCCTAATGAGACGATTACAGGTGATACGCCTTTGGATTCTAAAATAAACAGTCGCAATCATTACGCACGCTCTAAAGCGACCTGCGAAGCATTGCTTATGGAAATGTATCGAGAGAAGGGTTTGCCTGTGGTTATATTCCGGCCAGGTATTGTTATTGGTAAAGGCTGTCCGCCAGCACATTGGGGAGTCGGTATGTTTCAATCTGAAACACGTATGCAATTTTGGGGTGATGGCCTTAATAAACTACCGTTTGTACTGGTTGAAGATGTTGCAAGTGCTCTAGCAAAGGGGCTAAACAAAGAAGGATTGGAGGGGGAGATTTTCTTGTTAACTGATGTGCCTTTGCTAAGCGCTAAAGAGTATGTGGATACGGTTTCTAAAGCCGTTGGTACCAAAATTCGTTCGGAAAAATCGTCTATTTTCAAATATTATTTCATAGACCTGTTAAAAGAATTGGCTAAACATACTATCAGGCACCCAAATAAAAGGGTGCCGAGTTATAGGGACTGGGCATCAAGAAGCCATCAGGCACATTACGATAACACTAAAACTGTGAATAAATTAGGCTGGGCACCAGTGGCTAATAAGGAAGCACTTATTGAATCAGGGATTTTGTCTGCAGTGAAGGACTACTATGGGTGATGAATGTTTATAATAATAGGAGTTTCTTAGGTGGAAGTGTCTTCAAGGGAGCCAGATTGGGCTCGAGAAAAAAAGCAAGTTTTCTCATGGTCTCCCTCACGCTCGTTATTAGCAAGTATTCGCTGTTATCAATCAGCTGAAAGAAAATGCGCAATACTTAGAGGAATGATTAAGCTCAGTTGTGTGCTGAAACATCGCTTTTGGAGTGTTGTTACTGGAGCGGATATTCCTTTAAACTGTACGATAGGTGGAGGTTGTTATTACCCCATCCTAATGGGGTTGTCATTCACCCGGAAGCAATAATTGGGCCTAATTGTTTAATATTTCAACAAGTAACTATTGGTTCTGTTGAAGGGTCAAGGGCACCTATTATAGGTGGACATGTTGATATTGGAGCAGGTGCTAAAATTCTTGGAACAGTTAATATTGGTGACAATGTTTTAATTGGGGCTAACTCTGTTGTATTAAATGATATAAAAGACGATGTAACAGTGGTCGGTATTCCCGCTAAAGAAACCTAATGATAATGTTAGCCATTTGATAGTTTTTTCAAAGAAGTTCAGGCTTGTGTTTGTGTTGATCATGCATTAATTAATCAACAACTTACTGCTAGCGTTTCTCCTTCAATGTTATGTATTTAGTATAAACTGACTGAACCCTATAGGCTTTAGTCGAGCAATAAATAAATTTAACTCACCGATATTAGAGATATTATGAAACGTAAAATATTGTATGCTTGCTCTGGCCCAGCCAACTTAGTAAGAACATATGACTATTGGTTGCAAGGGACAAGTGACCCGAATGAGGTCTCAATTACGTTCAGCTCTCAAATATTAGACTATTGTAAAAAAACGAACTCACCTGTTTATATGATCTCAACCTCTGCTGACAAAAAGTTATTGGTTGATAATGATGTAACGATAGAGCATAGAAAGAAAACCAATATCAGTTTTTTGGGTGGGCTCGGTTATCACTTAAGCGAATTAATATATGGTATTGGGCTTTTGATTACCGCGCTACGCTTTAAGGCTGATATTGTCTTGGCTGACTCAGGTGTTACTCATTATTTTATATTATTCTTATTTCGACTTTTCGGTATTAAAGTAATACCTGTTTTACATAACACATTGTGGCCTTCGGGTTTTCCACCTAAAAAACTTAGTCAGAGATGTGTTGATTGGCTAGATAAATGGTTTTTCATATATGGGGCAAATGCTATAACAGGGGTTTCAGACGAGTGCCGTATCCAGGTTGAATCATTAGCTGGGCAGAAAGCGGTGGCAAAGTTTTTTCAATTTAGGGCGCAGTTTGAAGAAGACTTTTTTAGTAAAATACCCGCTGCTCCAGATATAGATAAGAAACCATTTACTATTTTATTCGTCGGGAGAGTTGAGGAGTTTAAGGGAGTCTATGATATTGTTGAGATGGCATCTAAACTAGATGACGCGCACCCCGGAAAATTTCATTGGATGATTTGTGGAACAGGCCCATGTCTTGAGAATTTAAGGGCATTAGTCCAAGAAAAAAAAGCGAACGAATATGTATCGCTAAAAGGCTGGGTTAGTCTTACAGAGTTATCTAAGATTTATACTCAAACTCATTTAGCAATAGTCCCTACCACTAGCGGATTTCGAGAAGGTCTTGCCATGACAGCTGCTGAGGCTGTCTTAGCGGGTAGGCCCGTTATAACAAGTGCTGTTGTACCAGCGATGAATGAAATGAAAAATGCTTGTTACCAGGCGGTTACAAATGACGTAGACAGTTATGTCAAAGGGATTAATGAGATAGCATCTGATCGTACACTGTATGAAAGCTTAAGAGCCTCTTGTCAGACTGAAAGTAAACAGTTTATAGATAGAAAAAAGGGGTTGACTGCAGTTCTTGATAACGTAATTCAATTTTGTTTTACAAAATAGCTTAATATGCTGGTATAAGTGATATTAATTGAGTTCGCTAAGAGTCATACATGTTGTGCATAAATAGCGAAAATAATGGATGATTGATTAAATGACGTTTGACGTAAACATTAGAAAGAAAGAGCACTTTGCAAGATTTAATGGAATTTAAGAGTTTTCGATGTCATCTTGCTGTTATTGGCTTAGGGTATGTAGGCTTACCCTTAGCTGTCGAATTTGGAAAAAAGCTTCCTACAGTTGGTTATGATACTAATTCAAGTCGCATTAGTGAGTTGAAGTTAGGTCAGGATATTACACTTGAGACCACTCAGGATGAAATAACTAAAGCAGTTCTGCTTAAATTTACCAACGAAGCCTCTGAGCTTAAACAGTGTAATATTTATATTGTTACTGTGCCAACCCCCGTAGACGCTTGTAAAAGCCCCAATTTATCACATGTTATTTCAGCAACTCATTTGGTGGCGCAAAATTTAAAACAAGGTGATATCGTTATTTATGAGTCAACAGTTTATCCTGGGGCAACCGAAGAGGTATGTGTGCCTATTCTTGAGCAAGTATCGGGCTTACGCTTTAATGTTGATTTTTACTGTGGTTACAGTCCCGAACGAATCAATCCCGGTGATAAAACAAGACGTTTAACCAATATACTTAAAGTGACATCGGGTTCAACCCCCGCTATAGCCACGATGGTGGATGAATTGTATCAATCTATTATTACGGCCGGCACACATAAGGCGAGTAGCATTAAAGTAGCAGAAGCCGCAAAGGTGATTGAAAATACCCAACGTGATATTAACATTGCCTTAGTCAATGAACTGGCATTGATTTTTAATCGCGCAGATATTGATACAGAAGAAGTGTTAGAAGCAGCAGGTACTAAGTGGAACTTTTTGCCCTTTAGGCCGGGTTTAGTAGGTGGCCACTGTATTGGAGTGGATCCGTATTATCTAGTACATAAGGCTGAAACATTAGGCTACCATCCTCAGCTTATTTCTGCTGGTCGCCGTATTAACGATAATATGGGGCATTTTGTCGTTAGTGAGGTAGTTAAACTGATGGCCAGTAAAAAAGTAAATATTGTTGATTCGAAGATTTTGATGTTAGGCTTAACGTTTAAAGAAAACTGTCCCGACTTAAGAAACACTCGTATTGTAGAAATGATTGATGAGCTAACTAAAACCTATAACGCAAAGGTTGATGTATTTGACCCCTGGGTGGATAAGCAAGAGGCGCAGGTTGTTTATAACTTGAACTTAATAGATCAACCGGCTGCTGGGCAGTATGATGCAATGATAGTTGCAGTCTCGCATGACCAATTCAAAGAACTGGGTATTGAGGGTGTTAAGGCGCTAGGTAAAGACAATCATGTTTTATACGATATTAAGTACTTGTTTCCTTCGGATGGAGTTGATGGCCGCTTATAGAAAAGGTTAGTTGGTCATCTTTTCTTGTCGTATATGTTTTATAAAGGAATATAGAGAAAGCAATGAAGTTAGCTTATTTTACAAACCAATACCCAAAAGTCAGTCACAGTTTTATTCGGCGAGAAATTTTAGCTTTAGAGAAACTAGGGCACGAAGTTGAACGTTTTGCTTTAAAATCTGATGAGGCGGAATTAGTGGATTCGCTTGATGAGCAGGAATTTTCTAAAACTTCGTATGTTCTGTCAGAACCTAAACACCTAATTCTACTTGCCTTTTTTAGAGCTTTTATAAAGCGGCCCTTATGTTTTTTGAAAACGCTTTGCTTGACAGTTAAGTTAGGGATGCGTTCAGACCGGGGTGTACTAAGGAATATGGCCTATTTTGTTGAAAGTTGCGTGTTGCTTAAATGGCAAACGGATAAAAATATTCAACATATTCATGCGCACTTTGGAACCAACTCTACGTCTGTGGTTATGTTGGCATATTTATTAGGCGGTGCTGGCTATAGTTTTACAGTACATGGGCCAGAAGAGTTTGATAAACCAGAATTTATTTCTTTATCGGCAAAAATAAAACATTGTCGCTTTGTTGTTGCGATCAGTTCTTATGGTCGCAGTCAATTGTTTCGTTGGATTCCTTATGAAAATTGGCCAAAAGTGAAAGTAATTCGTTGTGGCTTAGACTCTGCTTTTTTGGAAGGGAGAAATAATGAAGACGCTAATGTAACGAAGCAGTTACTATGCGTGGGTCGTTTATGTGAGCAAAAAGGTCAGCTTTTATTACTAGAATCAATGAAATCTCTTAAAGACTCAGGGGTTGATTGTAAACTTATTTTAGCCGGTGACGGCCCTATGAGGGCAGAAGTTGAAAAACGTATTAAAGAATATAGTCTAACTGATAGAGTTGAAATTACCGGCTGGATTAGTAGCGAGCAAGTTAAGAACTTACTGATTAAATCACGTGGTTTGGTCTTACCGAGTTTTGCTGAGGGTTTACCGGTTGTTATTATGGAAGCATTAGCTCTTTATCGCCCCGTTATATCTACCTATGTTGCAGGTATTCCAGAGTTGGTTAAACACGGCGAGAGTGGGTGGTTGGTTCCTGCAGGAGATGTTACTGAGCTTACTAGTGCGATGCAAGCGTTATTGAATGCTGATAGTGAGTCACTCTTGCGTATGGGCGTACTAGGGCATAATGCCGTAAATTTACAGCATAATATTAAGGAAGAGGCAGAAAAGCTTGGAAGACTCTTTGAGCTGGTGGTTAATTAGCTATGTTGATTGACTTTATAGTTACTGGCATTGCGATAATGCTTGCAATACCGTTGTTGGTTATAGGTTTTGAATTATTAATTACTTTGCTCCAAAAAAAAACAATTGTTAAGGAGAAACTGGCAGCCACATTACAGGGTGCTTACAAAATATTGATACCAGCTCATAATGAAGAAAGTATTATAAGTAATACTATTTCTAGTTTGCTGCAACAGTCTATATCACCTGATGCCATACTTGTTGTGGCAGACAATTGCACAGATAATACAGCTAGCGTAGCAAAAGGCTTGGGAGTTACCGTGTTGGAGCGAGTAGATGCTATACAACGTGGCAAGGGCTACGCCCTTGATTATGGGCTTAATTACATAAAAGGGGATAAGGAACCCGATGTAATTATAGTATTAGATGCCGATTGTGAAATGGAGGCTGATAGCTTAGGTAGCTTGATCAGGAGCTGCCTAATAAACAAGTGCCCTGTTCAAGCATTATATTTGATGCGCCCTAACCCTTCGGCATCTCTTAACCAGCGTGTAGCAGGATTCGCTTGGTTAGTGAAAAATAAAATTCGCCCCATTGCTATTAATAAATTAGGTTTGCCAGTCACTTTAACGGGAACCGGCATGGCTTTTCCGTGGGGTGTTATTGCTGAGTTAAATGTTGCTCATGGCAATATTGTGGAGGATATGCAGCTAGGAATTGATTGTACCTTAAGTGGATGTGCACCAATTTTTTGTCAAGAGGCAGTTGTTTATAGTGATTTCCCTGAACAAGTTCAGGCTGAAAAAACACAGCGTACTCGTTGGGAGCATGGGCATTTAGCCACCATTATTCAGCAAGTGCCAATGTTATTTAAAAAAGCAGTTGTCAATAAAGATTGGCGCTTACTTGGTTTGGCATTAGATATAGGTGTGCCACCTTTATCTTTATTGGTGGTGATTTCATTAATATTAGGTAGTTTCTTTTCAATATATTCTTTTGTTACTGAGGTGTATGTACCTTTATTTGTTTTTTTAACGTGTTTTCTTTTTTTTATTGGCTTATTGATAGCCACTTGGTGGCGATATGGGCGTGAATATTTTTCAATTAAGGAGCTGTGTTGTATTCCATTGTATGTAGCTTCTAAGCTTGGCGTATATACATCATTTATTTTTAAACGCCAAAAATCTTGGGTGAAAACATCTAGAAAGGTAAAAGGTGAATAAAGTTTGTTTAATAAGTGAAGTCTTTTGCGTTCTTTGGTTACCCTATGGTTTTGTAAGTAATTTGTATTGCAGTTGAGTATTAAATAGTGGGATATTCTCCTTTGTTTTTATAATTATTATTAACAGTATAAGAGCATAATTTTGCTCTTGGTTTGCAAAGAGTTATTTTTTGCTGTTACTTCTCGCAGCTAAGTGCTAAATCTTTAGATGTTTTCATTTTGCTTTGTTAGCTTGATAAAGTTGAGATGGCATGAAGTGCTAATGGAGACAACTTTTTACGTGGGAATAGCATAATCCAAGGAGGTTATTATGATTATATATGGAAATATCTTTTTATGAGTGTGATGAGTGGGAATGAAAATTCAAGTTCAACACAATATGAATGGGTGAATTATGCCAAAGGCATCGGTATTATTTTGGTGGTATATGGACATGTTGCTAGAGGTGTTTTTCATGCGGGTATAACTGAAAATGAGAGACTTTTTAGGCTTGTTGATACAGTTATTTATTCATTCCATATGCCCTTGTTTTTTTTCTTATCAGGCCTGTTTTTTATTGGCTCATTAAGTAAAAGAGGCGCGAAAGGCTTAGTTCTTAGTAAGTTAGGAACTATTATGTACCCTTATCTCCTTTGGTCACTTATTCAGGGTGGAATTGCATATTCTTTGCAAAGTATTACCAATTTTAAAACCACAGTTGTCGATGTATTAAGTCTCTTTTGGTTGCCTCAGGATCAATTTTGGTTTCTATATGCCTTATTTGTTATTTTTATTTTCTATACTCTTGCTTATAGTTTACTGCAAAGTGTTTTTGCTCTATCTGCACTCGCTCTCTTTCTTTATATATTTAAAGGTGATTTACATGTTAGTTGGCCAGTTGCTAATGCGGCTATAAAATTTGGTGTATATTTTTGTGTAGGTATGTTGCTTTCTTATTATAAGGCTATTGGCTTTAAGGTGAGCTATGTATGGGTAATAGTGATCGCAATTGTGTTTACAGTGCTTCAATTTAGCTTCTATAACCAAATTTATACTGGAGATGTTGTCAAATTAACCATGGCTTTTGTTGGTATAAGTATGGTGGTATTGTTCTCAAAGGTTTTTGGAGAGCGTTTTAATTTATTGAGTTTACTGGGGCGTTGTTCGCTGGAGATATATCTGGTTCATATACTTTTTGCCAGTGGTTTTAGAATTATCATGCAGAATTTGTTTGGTATTGAGAGTAGTGCTTTTCACTTGGTTTTTGGTACCTTAGTTGGTGTTTTTGTATCCCTTTTTTTTACTGAAGTTATAAAAAGACTGAAATTGAATTTTTTATTCGCTATGCCGAAGTATGGCATTAACCAAAATAAGACTTAAGTGATTTGAACATAAACATGATAATAGGTAGAAACACATGGTCAATTTTAGGCTTACCATTTGATGCTGTTGATTTAAAGCGTTCACTTGCCTTAATCGAACAAGCAATAGAGCAAAACACCCACTGTTTTCTTTCTACACCAAACCTTAATTTTGCTACAGCAGCTCAATCAGATAAAGCGTTTTTTAATTCAGTTGTTGATAGTGACTTAAGTGTGGTCGATGGGATGCCTTTAGTTTGGGTGGCAAGGTTACTGGGCGTACCTATTAAGGAACGTGTGGCGGGCTCTACGCTGTTTGATGAGTTATCTTCTCGCCCACGAGAAAAGAAAATACGGATTTATTTTTTTGGTGGACAGCAAGGCGTAGCCGAGCGAGCGCATACGCAATTAAATGACACCAGTGTGGGTATGCTGAGCTGCGGTTTTTATGACCCTGGGTTTGTGTCTATTGAGCAAATGAGCGACAGGGATCTTTTGCATGCGATAAACACAGCAAAACCAGATTTTATTGTGGTGGCTTTAGGCGCTAAGAAAGGGCAAGCTTGGATTCAAAAAAACCGAGAGTATTTGAAGGCGCCGGTTATTAGTCATTTAGGCGCCGTTATTAATTTTGTAGCAGGAAATATTCAGCGCGCCCCTAAGCGTTGGCAAAAGTTTGGTTTAGAGTGGGTATGGAGAATTAAGCAAGAAAAAAGCTTGTGGAAACGGTATTTTTACGACGGTTTAATGTTTATTAAAATGTTGTTAATTTATATTTTTCCTTTGGCAATTTATGATCGTTTACTTAAACGGTCAGTATGTTACAAGCAACCATGCGTAATAAGTCCGTCACAAAAAGCTGACGGAGTGGTCTTTTTAAACGGGAGTTTTAAAGCTTCAACCTTGGAGTCGGTAAAACAAGTTTTTTCATCTATACTTAGTGAAGAAAAAGGACACGTGATAATAGATTGCTTTAAGTTAAGTTATATTGATGCAGCATTTATTGCCACTTTAATGCTGTTTCAGGCACGTTTGGCAAAACAAGGTAGGGAACTAATACTCACTAAAGTGCCAAAGCGAATCAGTACCTTGCTCGTACTTAATAATGTACGGCAGCGCTTTGAGATTAGGGGTTAATTTAGGATTATAATAATAATGGAGAGATCGGTTGGTAACTAGAAAATATACGGGTTTGTTCTTGCTGGCATTGTGCGCGGCTATATGGGCTTATTGGAACGGTTTGTCAGAGGCATTTTTTCGTTGGGAAAAACAAGAAGAGTATAGCCATGGTTTTTTAATTCCATTAGTCACTTTATATATACTTTGGGAGAAGAAAGGGCTTATTTTATCGTCCGTAGCTGCTCCACAATGGTCAGGTGTATGGTTAATTGTTATTGCCTCTATTATTTTTTTAATTGGCGAAGTCAGTGCTCTATATTTATTAATTCAATACGCTTTTGTATTGGCTTTAATTGGTATATCACTAGTCACCCTTGGTAAAGGTACGCGGTATACAGTTACACCGATTCTTCTCTTGTTGTTTGCTATTCCTTTGCCTTATGTCATTGAGGTGTTGTTAACGGCTAAGTTGCAGTTAATTTCTTCTTCGCTAGGGGTTAGTTTTATTCGCCTATGCCAAATCCCTGTGTTTCTAGAAGGTAATGTTATCGACTTAGGTGTGTATCAGCTACAGGTGGTTGAAGCATGTAGTGGTTTAAGGTATTTGTTCCCCTTAATGAGCTTGGGCTTTATTGCAGCCTATTTTTATCAAGCATCATTTTGGAAACGAGCCTTAGTTTTCTTAGCAACGATTCCTATAACCATATTAATGAACAGCTTCCGTATAGGGGCTATTGGTGTACTGGTGGATAACTGGGGCATTTCTATGGCGGAGGGCTTTTTACACGACTTTGAAGGCTGGATTATTTTTATGGCCTGTGCAGTGTTGTTATTTATTTTAATTTGGGTGTTAGAAAAGTTAACGAATAAAGGTGGGAGCGTAGCTGCTGTGTTTGCTGTTGTTGATACTCCTTTACCAACTGCCGAACAAAATAAGTTAGTTCAACACCTTAATTCTAAACCGCTGATTGTGGCTATCTTATTATTAGTGGGGTCAGGTATTATGGCTCAGTTCTTGGATCAACGTTCAGAAAATTTTCCTGAACATCGATCATTTGTGAATTACCCTCTACAACTGGGTGACTGGAAGGGTAAGCATGAGAAGCTTGATGCCCCGGTTATTGAAAAGCTTGGAATGACTGACTATTTGCTTGCTAATTACCATAATGATGAAGGAACATTCGTTAATTTTTATGTGGCTTATTATCAATCTCAACGGAAAGGTGTTTCGCCGCATTCACCACGCGTTTGTATTCCTGGTGGTGGTTGGGAAATTGCAGAGTTTGAACGCACTGAAGCAAATAATCATCCGGTCAATCGTGTATTGATTAAAAAAGGTAATCAACGACAGTTAGTTTATTACTCGTTTCAAGGCCATGGGCGCATAATCGCCAATGAGTATATTAATAAATGGTATTTATTTATTGATTCGGTATTTAAAAACCGTACCGATGGTGCTTTAGTGAGATACACCATTGCAGTTGGGCAGCATGAAGATATCAAGGTGGCTGAAGCAAAAATTCTGTCTTTTATGGCCGAATCAGAATCTCAGCTAAATAACTATATAGTGGACTAGAAATAATGATGACAATTTTAAAATATGTGGTGGTTTTACTGGTTAGCCTAGGCGGCTTAACAGCTTGTGGTTCATCTGCCGATAGTGCTGGTAGGTTTATTGAAAGTGGCAAAGAATTATTAGCTCAGGGTAAGCCTGAAAAAGCTAGAATTGAATTTAAGAATGCTATTCAGGTAGACCCAAAAGTAGCAGAACCATATTACCAACTCGCTTTGCTTGATGAAAAAGCCAAGAATTGGAAATCCATGTATGCGAATTTGTTAAGGGTTGAGCAACTAAACCCTCTGCATCACGAGGCAACTATTAAGTTAGGGCAATTGTATCTGCTATCTGGCAATAATGAATTTGCTATGGAGCGTGCAGATAAGGTTCTGAGTGTTGAGCCTGAAAACATCTCAGCCTGGATTTTAAAATCTAGTGTTGAACTAAAAAAAGAAAATTATGCCTTGGCAATGGAGCATGTGGAGCATGCTATGAAAATTGAACCTTTAAATATAGAAGCTATTTCTTTAAAAGCTATTTTATTAAATAAAGAGGCCAAAGTTCAACAAGCTATTGCTTTATTAACCGATACAATCAATAAAGAGCCAAACCAGTTAGCATTGAAAATGATTAAGCTCTCTATTTTAGAGGAGCAAAAAGATTACTCTGCAATGGAGTCAATGTATCAAAGCTTGATGGCCCAGCCTGACACTGAGACATGGGTGTTTGTATCACTGGCTAAATTATACAATATGCAAGGTAAATATCCTGAGGCAAAAGAGGTGTTAGAAGAGCTTGTAGCATCTCAGCCCACCAATCTAGATGCTAAAAAGCTGCTAGTTTCCTTGGTTCAAACAAAAGAACCAGAGTTAGCATTAAGCTTATTAGAGAATTATATAAAGGATGATGCAACAGCATTTGACCTTCGTTTTAATAAAGTGGGGCTGTTAATTTCTCAAGGCAAATCGATCATTGCGAAAGCTGAGTTAGAAGCCATTACTCAACAAGATAATGACATTGAGAGTGCAAATAAAGCAAATGTAATGTTAGCCAGCTTTGATATGCAAGAAGAGGATAAAGATGCCGCAAATGTAAGGCTAGATGAGGTCTTTCTAAAAAACCCTGAACATGAAGCCGCTTTATTATTAAAGGCGCGCATAGAATTGGTCAGTGGCGATATTGACTCTGCAGTCACACGACTACGGATTGTGTTGCGTAACAACCCGGAATCAGAACAGGCCTTGGTATTATTAGCGCAGGCTTATATGAATACAGGCTCTGTTGAATTGGCAGAAGATAGTTTCCGTCAAGCTTTGGTAGTTAACCCAGGTAATACGGTGGCAGCTTTATCAGTAGCACAGGGTTTGATGAAGTCAAATGACTTAAATAGAACCGAAAAGGTATTAACGGATGCCTTAGCTAAAACACCAAATAATGACGCGATTTTACAAACACTTGCCCAAGTTAGGCTTCTAAAGAAAGATTGGTTGGGGGCACAAAGTATTGTTGATAGCTTATTTGAATCTAACAAAAACATTACTGTCGCCTCATATTTGTCTGCTCGTATATCGCAGGGACAAGAGCGTTATGCTGATGCGATTGAAGAGTACAAAAAGGTATTGCAAGAACGTCCAGGTATGGGGCGAGCAATACAAGGTTTAGCCTACTGTTCAATTAAGTTAGGACAAGAGCAAGAACTGTTAACTTATTTAGATGAGTTTACAGCCAGTCATCCGCGCCAGTTTACGGCATATCTAGTACAGTCAAATATCCATGCTAACGATAATGCCTATGAGCAAGCCATTGTAGTGTTAAATAAGGGTCTTGCAGTAGATGAAAAATGGTTAGGCGGATATGGCGCACTGGCCACACTATATTTACAGCAGAAGCAGTTTAATAAAGCCATTGATACATACATGGCAGGTTTAAAGATAGCCCCAGAAAATAATGCTTTAGCTATGCAGCTCGCCTCTTTATACGAGCAGCAAAAAGATTTTAATAAGGCAAAAGAATTGTATGAGCAAGTGGTGGAACGTAATGCGACAATAGAACCAGCTATCAATAACTTGGCGAGTTTATTAACGGATCAGTTTCGTTCAGAGGAGAACCTTAAAAAAGCAGAAGATATTTCAGCCCGTTTTGAAAATGCAACTGAGCCTTATTACCTTGATACTTATGGCTGGGTAAAGGTGCAATTGGGTCTGCTAGATGAAGCCCAGCATGCACTTGAAGTGGCGACGCTGAGCGCACCAAATGTTGCTGTGTTTAATTACCACTTAGGGTACTTATACCAGTTACAGAATAAGCCATTAAAGGCTGCAGAGTACTTGAATAAGGCTAAAGAACTAGCGGATGAACAAGGGGATGCAAAAATGAGTGAGCAGGTATCTGCTTTGTTGGCAGCGGAGTAATATCTTGAAAAAAGCAACCTATTTATATTTTAAGCACAGGTTGCTGCTGACGTAGAAGCGTAACTATTAGCTAGATGTCTTATAATACATGTCGGTGAGGACAATGTTTTTCAAGCGGTATACGGTATGGTTGCCGAAAGCTTGGTTACTTGTAATGTTTGTGTTATTTGTGGGTATATTGCTTTTTGTTGGCTTTAGAGGAATTGGTTTTTTTTTAGCACAAACAAACCCTATACATGCCGAATACCTAGTGGTTGAAGGGTGGCAAGATGAACAAGGCCTGCAACAGGCCTTGTTCATCTTTAATGAGCCGACAAACAAGTATAAATACTTAATTACTACGGGCGGACCCAATACACAATGGGGGCAAAAGGTCTGGTTAAATTACGCTGATAAGTCGGCTCAATATTTTGTATCTCATGGACTAGCGGCTGCAAAGGTTATTTCTATACCATCTCCTGCATCGGCGCAAAATCGTACTTATTTACTTATTTAAGTGCGGTTATGGTGCGAGATTGGTTTGTCGATAATAGCATTAAGGCAAATAGACTGGATATTATTAGTCAAGGGGTACATGCAAGACGTACCCGCTTGTTATATGAGCTAGCATTACCCGCTAGCAGTATTGGAGTCTATGCCAGTGAGCCGGAAGGTTACCAATTGTCTAGTTGGTGGAAAACGAGCCAAGGTTCAAAAGCGGTTTTATATTAATGGTCCGAGGCATTGAGTATGGTTCGTTCGCAACGGGTTGCTTGAAACATTCCTATATTTCACTGATGAATAAGCTTCCCTTCTGTATTTTTTACTAATTTAATGGGCTGAAAATGAACTTGGTGTAGTTGATTAGTACCAAGGTACAATATTCAGCTAAGTACCCTTTAGCTACAATTGCTCACATATCAAAATAATTGAGGCAAATGGAGTTATGGGAGTAGAGTTAAAAAAGATTGGAGTGTTAGTCGGGGCTGTATTTCTTAGTACAAATGCTTTGTCGGCAACGATTGATGGAGTTATTGTGCAAGGTTTGTAATCCCCCCATTAATAACCGAAGTTTTAAGTAGAGGTTATGCTGCATTCAGTAACTGTCTCATGTTGGTCACTGGGTGCGCTGTATCGCTTGACCCAAGAATAAAGGCTTTTTGTTGAAACACCGTGTCGGCTAGCGACGTCATTAACCTTATATCCCCGATCAGTGACCTGTCTGACGGCTTCGATTTTAAATTCTTCTGGATAGCGTTTACCACGTATAATTATTCACCTTCTTTGTTTAAGTTAAATTATAACTCTAGAAAGTGTCTAGTAAATTAGGGGCAGCTCAGGTGGGGTTGGATGCTAAAAAGTGAAAATATTAGGCATTAAAAAAGGGGCAATATGCACCTTTTTTAATAATTAAATTTGCTTATACCTTGTTTTTTCTACGAAAACCCAGAAAGCCTAAAAGTGTAGGGGCAAATAGCCACAGAGCCGCAGGTAGGGGAACTGGGTTTCCTGCCCCATTGCTTGTTGTATAAATAGATATATGAGATAGGCCATAAAATTTTGTTTGACCATTTCCCGTTACGTGGGAAAAAATAAGTGAAAATGTTCCTGTCTTTGCTACCTCAGGGAGGGTAAACAAATAAGAAGCAAAGTCATTAGACGCTTTGATTACAACGACAAAAGGTGCGCTAATGGCATCTGTTATAGCCCAAGTTTTGTTAGCTTCATTAAACGTTAGAGTTGATCCAGGATCATCTGACTTAACTATGCCATCCCAAAGAATGGATTGATCCAAGTTAAAGTCACCATTTATATCATTAGCATAACGAGTATCATTTTCACCTGGGTGAGTTTTGCACGCAAATGCGTTTATACCTTCCGCGGTTACGTCTGTTGTTGCACATGTGGCTGCTTGGGTAACTGGAACTGCGAACGCAAGCATAAGGATAATACTTAAAGGCTGTAATATTTTCATAATTTTAAAATCCATTTGGTACATTCGTGTGAATTCTATCAAACTTTTAAAACTACTCTATTGTACTTTGGTACTATTTCTGAGTTATTTGTCAATAATAAGAGGTGGTATTAGAGCGCTATAATGTGAAGATTAAGATTAGTAGTGTTTTGGGGCTTACTTGCTGTAATTTAGTTAGCTTAAAATCCTTTCCTGAGTTGAACTCATAAAAGTTGATTCCATGCCATCAAAAAGGTTTTAAAATAAATACATTAGGTTTTATTAGGAGTACATGATGTACAAAATTTCTCACCATGGAGCGGTGACTGGGGTTACTGGCTCTTGCCATCGTTTATCAGTTAATGCAAATGGCGCAGATGATGCTTTTTCTGTGCTAATTGATTGTGGTTTATTTCAAGGCATTGAAGCAGGACAGGATGTGCTGACTAAGAAACAAGTTAACTTTCCTATCGATGATGTTCGAGCAGTGTTACTAACGCACTGTCATATTGATCATGTTGGGCGGCTTCCTTATTTATTAGCAGCAGGGTTTAACGGGCCTATTTATGCAACAAAGGCCACGGCTTTATTATTACCCTTGGTGATTGAAGATGCATTGAAAGTTGGCGTAACGCGTAATGCGTCTATCATAGGGTCGGTAATGGCGCGCTTAACCAAGCAGTTAAAAGGTATTGATTATGGGCAATGGTTTAGCTTGGCCGATAACTTAAAGGCTAAGTTCAAGGTGGCTGGGCATATTATAGGGTCTGCATATATTGAATTTGATGTGTCTCAGCAACAAAATGTCAGTAAGAAAGTCTCTAAACGTGTTGTGTTTTCGGGTGATTTAGGGGCACCGTACTCACCATTATTAGCAGCGCCAAAAGCCCCTTACCGTTGTGACGAATTGGTGATTGAAAGCACCTATGGTGATCGTTGCCATGAAAGCCGTGCGAAACGTCGAATAATGTTACAACAAACCATTGAGCGGTGTTTGGCTAACGCTGGCACGGTGCTTATTCCAGCTTTTTCTATTGGCCGTACTCAAGAGTTACTGTATGAAATTGAACATATTATTCATACCCAAGGTGGTGATTGGAAAAAGGTGGATGTTATTGTGGATTCGCCACTAGCAGCCAGTTTTACCAAGCATTACCGGCAGTTAAAAGACTTGTGGGATAAAGAAGCGCAACGAAAACTATCGTCGGGGCGTCACCCCTTATCGTTTGAGCAACTTTTGACTGTTAATTCACATACTGAGCATGAAGCCCTATTGGCACGTTTAAAACAAACTGGGCAGCCATCTATAGTAATTGCAGCCAGTGGTATGTGCGCTGGTGGGCGAATGCAAAATTATTTACAAGCGTTGCTGGGAGATACGCGAACAGATGTCGTGTTTGTAGGCTATCAGGCCGTGGGCACACCTGGGCGTGATATTCAACAATATGGGCCAGATGGTGGTTATGTTGTTTTTGACGACGGTGTTCGTATTGATATTAGGGCGGGGGTTTATACATTAGGCGGATATAGTGCGCACGCAGACCAGAAAGATTTAATTAATTTTGTTAAGCGTATGCGGCATAAGCCACAGATCATCAGGCTTATACATGGCGATGATAGCGCGAAAAAAGCATTAAAGTATGAATTTGAACAGCAATTTGATGCACAGGTTATTATTGCTAGTTAAGTAGGGTTTGAGTTGTTGGGCTTAAAAAACTCAGCCCAAGCTACAAGATTCCCTTAATAAACCCCATAAATTAGGTTGGTGCTGACGCAGGAAGCCCAACAAACAAGGGTTAAATTAACGATTCGACTTAGCTTTTATAACCCTTTGGGTTTAAGCTTTGCCAGTGCCAGCTATCTTTAACCATGTCCTCTAATTGCTGTGTTGCTTGCCAATTAAGCTCTTTTTTGGCGCGGCTAACATCGGCGTAGCAGGAGGCTACATCACCGGCACGACGCGGTACAATTTCATACGGTACGTCTACGTGATTAACCTTGCTAAAAGCTTTTACCATATCTAATACGCTAATACCGTTGCCAGTACCGAGGTTATAGGCTTGAACGCCCTTAATGCCTTCACTAGATAATAATTTTTCTACCGCTTTAAGGTGCCCTTTGGCAAGGTCAACCACATGAATATAGTCTCTAACACCCGTGCCATCATGAGTGTTGTAATCGTTGCCAAAAATGGCGAGCCGCTGCCGCCTGCCAATAGCGGTTTGGGTAATAAAAGGCATGAGATTATTAGGCGTGTCATTCGGGTCTTCGCCGATCATACCCGAAGGATGTGCACCAACAGGGTTGAAATAGCGCAGTAAAGCTATGGACCAAGGGGCTGTTTTATTAAGCGCATCGGCGGCGGGTAGGTCGCCGAGCATTTGTTCAATAATAAGCTTTGAGCGCCCATAAGGGTTGGTGGCCGATAAGGGCATATCCTCAGTCAGCGGCAGCTTGCTTGGGTCACCATAAACGGTGGCTGATGAACTAAATACCAAATTTTTACACTGCGCCGCTTGCATTGCTTGGGCTAATACTAAGGTGCTATTAAGATTGTTGTCATAGTATTCCAGTGGCATCGCACATGACTCGCCAACAGCTTTAAGGCCCGCAAAATGGACAACAGCGTTAATAGGGTACTGTTTAAATATGTCTTTCATTAGCGCGGCATCACGGACATCACCTTTAATAAAGCGGAGTGTTTTCCCCGTGATTTGTTGTACGTGGTTTAATGACTCTTCACTGGCATTTGATAAATTATCAATGGCTAGTACCTCGTAGCCAGCTTGTAATAATTCTATGCAGGTATGTGATGCAATATACCCTGCTCCGCCAGTGACTAAAATCATTTATTCATCCTTTAACAAAAGATTTAGTATAACGTGTTCATTGGTTTTAGATAAGAGATGGCGTCGTTATAAAAAGTTTGAAATTAGGGCGAAAAGTTTCAGTATTAATGGAAGGTACTATAAAATACTGGCTGACATTAATAAAAGGGAGTGTACGGTGAAAGGGATTGTATTAGCAGGCGGGAGTGGTACACGTTTGTACCCCATCACACGTGGTGTATCTAAGCAGCTTGTGCCGCTTTATGATAAACCGATGATTTACTACCCAATATCTGTCTTAATGCTAGCGGGTATTACAGAGATTTTGATCATTACAACACCGGAAGATCAAGCTAGTTTTCAGCGCTTATTAGGTGATGGAGGTGAACTGGGTGTTCGTTTTGACTATGTTGTGCAACCTTCACCCGATGGTTTGGCACAAGCGTTTATTTTAGGCGAGGACTTTATTGGTGGCGATGATGTGTGCTTGGTACTGGGTGATAATATTTATCATGGCCACGATTTAACAAGTATGCTCGCTAATGCCGTTAAAAATGTAAGTGCGCAAAACTGCGCGACGGTTTTTGGCTATCGGGTTGCTGACCCTGAGCGCTATGGTGTGGCGGAATTTGATGCTGAAGGCAATGTGATTAGTTTGGCTGAGAAACCTGAGCAGCCTAAAAGTAATTATGCGGTGACCGGTTTGTATTTTTACCCAAATGATGTGATTCAAAAAGCCAAATCAGTGGTGCCTTCGCATCGTGGTGAGCTTGAAATTACATCGGTGAACCAACTTTATCTGGAAGAAGAACGCTTAAAGGTAGAGCTGATGGGGCGCGGTTACGCTTGGTTAGACACGGGCACCCATGAAAGCTTGTTGGAAGCGGCTCAATTCATTGAGATTATAGAAAAACGTCAAGGTTTGAAGGTGGCCTGTTTGGAGGAAATTGCATTTGAGCAAGGCTATATTAATAAGGAGCAGCTTGTGGCTTTAGCCCAACCGTTGGCTAAAAATCAGTACGGCCAGTACTTGCTTCGCTGTGCAGAAGAAGCGGGTGTGTAATGCGATTTATTAGGCAATCTATCCCAGATATTATTATTGTAGAACCACAAGTGCACGGCGATGAGCGTGGTTATTTTGTGGAAACATTTCGACACGACTTGTTTGAAGAGGCGGTTGGTTATGCCGTTAATTTTGTACAAGACAATGAATCAAAATCCTCAAAAGGGGTGTTAAGGGGCTTGCACTTTCAATTAGCACCGCATGCACAAAGTAAGTTAGTACGTGTTATTGAAGGCAGTGTGCTTGATGTGGCTGTTGATATTCGTGTGGGTAGCCCTACTTTTGGGCAACATGTTGCGGTTGAGTTATCTGGAGAGAATAAACGGCAAATGTTTGTTCCTAGAGGTTTTGCACATGGTTTTGTAGTGCTGAGTGATACAGCAACGTTTGCTTATAAAGTTGACAATTACTACTCACCAGAATGCGACCGTGGTTTAGCATTTGATGATAAGCAGCTAAACATTGATTGGCGGTTATCTACCGAGCAGTTGATGCTGTCAGATAAAGACACAAAGCAACCTTTATTCAAACTATTGCCAGAATGTTTTCATTATTCAACAAATTACTATGCCTAAAACGATTATAGTCACCGGCGGCAGTGGTCAGTTAGGGCAGTCATTACGTGGTTTAGTTGGAAGTGAGGTGGGTTGCCAGTATCTATTTCCAAGCCGTGAGCAGTTGGATTTAACTGACTCAGCGAGTATTGATGCCTTTTTTGAGGCAAAGACGTTTGACTTAATTATAAATTGTGCGGCACATACAGCGGTTGATCAGGCAGAGTCAGAACCTGAATTGGCTGATCAAGTTAACCATTTGGCCGTTAAAAAGTTGGCTAAAATCGCATCAAACCGACACGCAAGGTTTATTCATATTTCAACCGATTATGTGTTCAACGGTGAAAACTTTAAACCCTATATTGAAAGCGACAAGGTGGCACCGCAAGGCGTATATGGTTTAAGCAAGTTAAGGGGTGAGCAGGTAGTTCAATCGCTGATGCCAAGCAATGCGCTTATTATTCGTACCAGTTGGGTGTATTCAGCATTTGGTAATAACTTTGTTAAAACAATGCTCAAGTTGGCATCTCAACGTGATGAATTAAATGTAATTTATGATCAAGTGGGTACGCCAACTTATGCTGTAGATTTAGCGCAAGCTATTATACAAATAGCTCAAAGCGATGGTTTTAATAACAATACCTTTAAAACAGAGCTGTATCATTATAGTAACGAAGGGGTTTGTAGTTGGTATGATTTTGCGATAACGATTTTTGAGTTAAGTGGTGTAAGCTGCCGAGTTTTACCGATTGAAACAAAAGACTACCCTACGCCAGCAAAACGCCCCCATTACAGCGTATTAAATAAAGCAAAAATTAAACAAGCATACGACATTCAAATTCCTTATTGGAAAGAGGCATTACAGCGTTGCTTAAAGGTTTTAGAGGATAACCATTGATGAAAACGATATTAGTAACAGGCGGTGCGGGGTTCATAGGTTCGGCTGTTATTCGACATTTAATTAACGACACCGAGTTTAATGTTATTAATCTCGATAAACTAACCTATGCAGGGAATTTAGAGTCACTTAAATCGGTGAGCGAGAGTGATCGGTACAGCTTTGAGCACGTTGATATTTGTGATGCAGTTGAAATAAAACGTGTATTGAATCAACATCAGCCAGATATTGTGATGCACCTTGCGGCGGAGTCGCATGTTGATCGCTCCATTGATGGGCCCGGTGAGTTTATTCAAACGAATATTGTAGGTACATATAATTTATTAGAACAAGCGAGGCATTACTGGTCGTCATTAGAAGGTGCTAAAAAGGCGGGTTTTCGTTTTCATCATATCTCAACAGATGAAGTATACGGTGACTTAGAAGGGACTGATGACTTGTTCACCGAGCAAACGCCTTATGCCCCTAGTTCGCCTTATTCAGCCAGTAAAGCGAGTTCTGATCATTTAGTGAGAGCATGGCAGCGTACCTTTGATTTTCCAGCGCTGATTACTAATTGCTCAAATAATTACGGCCCTTATCATTTTCCTGAAAAACTGATTCCATTGGTTATATTGAATGCGTTAGCCGGTAAGCCTTTACCCGTGTATGGGGAAGGAAAACAGATTCGAGATTGGTTGTATGTTGAAGATCATGCCCGTGCGTTAGTACTGGTTGCCACCCAAGGCGTATTAAATGAAACATACAATATTGGTGGGCATAATGAGATGCAGAATATAGAAGTGGTGCGATCAATTTGTGTGCTATTGGAAGAGCTAGCACCGAATAAACCGGGTGGTGTTGAAAGCTATCAAGACCTTATTACTTTTGTAACTGATCGAGCAGGCCATGACGTTCGATATGCTATTGATGCCAGTAAAATTGAAAGAGAATTAGGTTGGTCCCCTCAAGAAACTTTTCAAAGTGGGCTTCGTAAAACAGTTAAATGGTATCTTGAGAACCAGCTATGGTGCGAGCATGTGCAAGACGGTAGCTATAAGCGGGAACGTTTGGGTATCGTTGGATCATCATGATCTGAATAACTGCTGCTGGACAATGGATGCTGCTTTTCTTAAGAGAAAGTGTTTAGCTAGCAGATGGTTTTAATGTTTTTTAGTTGGCGTTTACTAAAGTCACTATCACAGCATTTATTAAATTTTCTTTAGCGGTGAGCTGATTATCGTGCCCAACATTGCGTCTAACGTTTATAGCCAGTCCATTTGGGGCAGGTCTTTTGGTAATTCAAGACAGGGTCAATAGGTAATGTTATCAGCTGCACTTTAAACCTGTAATATAGGGCAGCTTACCGGCTGTAAATAGCCTAGATGCTCTTCTATTTTCAAGACACTGCTATGTCGGCCAGTATCTTGGTTTTATGGGATACCCTATTAGGAAGTCTAAGGTAGGTGGCTCAAGGCGTGATACACCTATTTGGAGTAGGTGAAAAAGTTTGCCGGTGGCTTAATATATAAGTACCGATTATTTAATTGGCATGAGTTAATTTAAAAGTCGTATTTTGCATTGAATACAAAAAAACAACATCCTTATTAACGATATTACCAAAACGAGTATAAGCGGCTGCAAATGATAGTTTCTTATTGGGCATCCAGGAAATGAATAGATCCCAAAACGCATCCTCTTTCATGTCTAAATCGGCTGTTACGGGTTTGAGTGAATCATTTTGTTGTCGAATTTCAAAACCATATCCGAAAGTCTGCGTTGGAATAATGGCAATGGATACCTCAGCATTAGCTGTGTAGCTTTCAGAGAAACCTAAAAGCCCAAGATAATGTCCTTTAGTGAGGCGAATATTTCCATTAAAGACAACAGGGTAACCTAATAAACTGGTTTTGTGTTGGATACTGAGAAATTGATATCTATGCCAAGGTTATCATCTAAACCAAGTGCGTCTAAAGCATGGCCTATATTTTTATTTTGTTCATCAATTGTTTCGTTATACTTTAGCTCAGCAGTAATAGCAAAGGCGGGTCGTTTAGCTGTTTCATGGGCTAAAACAGTTTTGAAATGCAAGTTGTGCATGTAAGTGGTGTCGCGTTTAACATCCAGCGTGGTCGCGTTTAATATACTGGATCGGATTCGTCTAAAATCAACCTGTTCTAATGCGTAACCCATTTCATAACGGTCAAGAAATGACACTGTAATCGCATTGCTATAAAGATTGTCATTGCTTTCATTGATACCAATAAGATCCCAATTTGAAATAGCCGGTTTGCCAAAGGTATCGCCATTTTTTGGAGGGTTAACTCTGTAGGCGCCCGGTACAATACCTCCACCACCAACGCCTTCAAAGTTCATGAAAGGGGGCGCGGCATATAAGTTGTTGCACGATAAAATAACGATAAATAGGGTCAGCGATTTAAGAGGCATTTAGACGTTTTATATATTAAGTTTTGAAGTGTTTTTTAAAAAGCAACTTGAAGCTGGCTAATAAAAGCAGGGTAGCTAAAGCCGTCATCACTTGGTTGATAGTATGAGAGCTCATTAATAAGCCTAACATTTTCATCAAACTGCCAAGTGAACATAGTTTGGTAGACGCTGCCTTGATTCATGCCACGTGCTAATTCATCAGATGATTGACCGGTTAATGGTCTAAAGAACCTTGTCCTTGAGGGGTGTTCATTATTCACATGTTGGTACTGTAAAGCCCATGCCCACCCCATGTGCTCAGAATTCAGTAAATAAGCGCGGCTAAGACCTAAAGTAAAGGCATCTGAGCTTAAGCTGTTTGTGTTCTCGCCTTGTGCATTTAAAGCTAAACCATCTTGAGCATCAGATTTAAATTGCGCCCAAGATGCCCATAACCACCAATGGTGTGCCTGAACGTCGATATGTACTCCAAGCCATTGGTTGTCTAACTCAACCCCACTGGGTTGAAATTTGGTATCTAGCGTGGCAGAGTCTAAAGAGGAGCTGTAGGCAATACCAAGACTGTATGCGAGGGGCCTATCTTTAAATTGATATTCATCATCGCTAGGTGATATGCCAGTGGGTCTCAAAGAAATGGCTGTTGAGAACATTAAATCGTTATTGTCGTTATTGAGTGATAAGTCAGGGCTGTTAAATAATCCCACTCCATAATGTAAGCGATTACCAAAAAAACCTTTTGAGTTGCTCTCAGGTAGGCCCATATCACCTTTTCTAATGGAAATTCCACGAACTCGGCCTGTGTCGCCGGGTGATAAATATTCACTAAACTTACGCTCAACGCTGGCGGAAGTATGAGGCCGTCTTGTATAACCAGGGGCAAATTGCTGTCCAAAGGTAATGCTGCCAAGGGAGTCGTCAAAATGCTTAAAACTAACCCATGCATCCAGTAGTTTTTGTGCATTCGAGAGTCCTTGGACTTCATTCGCTGCATCATATTGAAAACGGTAGGCAACGTTGTCTGCCAAAAATCCACTTAAACCAAGCCGTGCACGTCTTAAGGTAAAGCTATTTGTTCCTTGTAGGCCATTTTTTGATGGCACAAAAGTATAGCGGGGTTGTAATTTACCCCAAAGATTAATCGTTGGGCTGGCCTTGTTAAGGCTTCCTTTTGTAGCAGCAACAAGTTGGTTGGGGAGAGATTTAACAGTGTTTTTTGTAGCTATATTGGCTTTTAATTGTGCCTGGTTGGCTTGTTGCTTTATGTTTGCCACTTCATCTTGGCTTAGCAAACCTTTTTGCTGAAGTGCATCCAACACGGCATTAGCATAGGCTTGTGAGGAGTCAGCAAAAGAAGGTAGGCTGATTAGTGTAAACACAGATAGTAATATTATTTTTATTTTTAGCATAGGAACTTTTGGTTTTACAAAAAAAACAGTTAGGTTAGGCTTGGGTAATCGCTATAACCTGTTGAGTTACCAACATAAAAGTATGATGGGTCGGCCTGGTTCAGCTCGACATTTAACTCAAAACGTTGAATAAGATCGGGGTTGGCGATAAATGGCACGTCAAACGAAATGGTATCCGCATGATGATTTGTAATGACTTTATTAGCACGGTGTTTGTCATACCCAGTATGAGTAATATAGGGGGCAATATTTATGGGTGTAAATAAACTTGTCATTTCATTGAGCCTCTTTAATAGCTAAATTAGTAGCTATAGCTGTAATTAATATCTAAGGTCGTCTCAGCAATGCCAAACTTAACATCTGCCCCTAAAAAGGCTGTGTTTTGGGCGGTTAATTCATTACGAAAAGCGTGCATAACAGCAAATGACCACTCTGAATGCTCACTGTTTTTGTAGCTAAACCCAACAGTTAAGTGTTTAGCCGGCATAGCTGGCGTAATAGGGTTTAGTAGCCCTGATTGTCTAGGAATTTGTTCTTCACCCACGTTTGCACCAGCTCGAAGGGTTATTTTGTCGTCAAAAATGTAGCGAACACCTAATGAATAAGCGGTAATACTTTTCCAACCAAAACCAACGCTGTTTTTTGCACCAAGTAACCTGTCTTCGGAGAAGCCGGCCATAGGGTTTAGTTCTGAAGCTGTAGGGACTGGATTAGATAAAGCCTCAATGTCTTTGTAGTTAATGCGTGTCACATCTAAAGCAATAGATAGTTGCTTTGAAAAATTGATAGCCAAACCCACCCCATAATTGGAAGGAATATCAAACTCACCATTGTTAGCAAGTAGGCCAGAATACTTTTTCATTTTGGTCATTTGCATTTTAGGTGCATAGTAGGCGCCAAATTGGTAAGTATCGTTAGGTTTATAGAACCATCCCAATTTAATGCCCAATCCATAGGATACTTCGTCCCCTCTGTTTGTTAGGCTGCCTGTGTCTGACGATATGCCTTGGAAGAAATCTAAACCTTGCGCACTAAATTTCTGAATACCAAATAAAGGAGACACTCCAATATAGTTATCTGGAGAGACTTCATAAGTGTAGGTGGTGGCGATAATGAGCTGCGCAAAATCCACACCTAAATGGCCGTTTGTCGTTATGCTTGGTGCTCCTAAAACGCGTTCAGCTGTTTCAGTAAATAGACGCTTTCTATAAGCCGTGTTAATGCCGCCATTACCGTAGACAGTTACTCCTAGTGTGCTTTTGTGCTTTTGTCATTTAATCGTTTATTCCAACCAAAGTTCGGAACGATCCAGTAATCGCGTTGGCTGTCATCGCGAACCAGCTCATCACAAGCACCGATACCTCGGCAGTCAAATTCTGCATCACGAGGTAAATAGAGAAAACGAGCGCCAATATCTAACCCCTCTACTTGAGACATACCGGCAGGGTTCACAGCACCTGTTAAAGTGTCTTCAGGAAAGGCAATCGCTGCACCAGCCATGCCCGTCATTTTGGCGCCGTAAGCAATGGCAAAATACCCATTGATTGCGTGCGCAGACTGAATCGAAAGAAGGAGAGCAACCCAGATTAAGGGTTTTAAATTACGTGGCATGATTATTTAAAAAAAAGGCGGGAGGGTTACTGTTGTTGACATAATATTAATTTCTATAAAGTTTAACAATATGCCAATAATGAAATAAACTGTTCTCTTTTATAGAACAATAACTCATGCAAAACCTTAATCGAATGATAATTTTTCATCGTGTCGCTGATTTAGGCAGTTTTACTGAAGCAGCTAAAGAACTTAAAATGGCGAAATCAGCGGTTAGTCGGCACATTAACCTATTGGAAAAACAAGTAGGTGCAAGGTTGTTAAATCGAACAACTCGGCAGCTTAACTTAACTGAAGTTGGAAAAATCTACTTTCAAAGTTGCCAACGAATAATTGACGAAACACAATTCATGGAAAATGAAATCAGTGTTCTTCAGAATCAACCTAAGGGTTCCTTAAAGGTGGCGGCTACTAACAGCATTGGCAATACTTATATTGCACCGTTAATCGTAGAATTTATGCGTTTATATCCACACATTAAAATTGACTTTATGTTGCAAGACCAAGTGGTTGATATGCTTGAAGAAGCGATTGATGTCAGTATTCGAGTTGGGTGGCTTAAGGATTCGAATTTGGTTGCTAAAAAGATCACAGATTCAAGAATGGTATTATTGGCGAGTCCATCTTATATAAAGAAATATAGCCCTGTTTCGACACCTAAAGAATTAGAAAACCATCAATGGGTTATTTGTACATTATTATCAAACCCAACGGAGTGGGTGTTTAAACATAAGAAACAAACTGAGAAGGTGACAGTTAAAGGCAATATAAAGACAAATAATGCGCAAGCTGTTAAAAACTTATTATTAGCAGGCGCAGGCATCTCGGTGTTGACCCACTTTATGGTTGCTGAAGAACTCCAAGAGGGACGGTTAGTTGAGCTATTACCAGGGTATGATTTAGGCTTAGCCGGTGTATACTTGGTGTATCAGGAAAGGCAATACAGGCAATTGAAAATTCAGTTATTCAGTGATTTTATCAGTAAAAACTTAAAATTAGGTTGATGAGGCAGGTAAAAGTAGTATTATTTAGCAATGATGTTTTTTTGAAACAAAAAAGCGCAGCACTATAGGCTGTTAATCTGGCATTTATTAAAAAATTATTAACTTTTCAGATATACATGGTTTAGTGACTATGAACAACTAAGTGGTCTATTAGATAGATTGTAATTAGGAGTAGGTTCGAACCCTGATTCATGGATCACTTTTCTGTTAGTATTTTTGGTGTCAAATCAAACTGACTCTTGATACCAAACAAATAATGAAAATTAAAATAGGAGAAAAAAATGGCTATAGACGTTACCTTAGAGTTACAAGTAAGTGAAGAAAACCGTGAAGCACTTTTAAATACACTGGAAGCAATTTTACCCGATACACGTAGTTATAAAGGTTGCCAGAGTATTGTAGTGACATGCAATGATGATGACCCATTAAATATCGTATTACTCGAAAAGTGGGATACACGTGTAGACCATGAAAGTTACATTGCTTGGCGTGCAGAACGAGGCGATTTAGACAAGCTGGGTGCTCTACTAGCAGCGCCACCTGTTTCTAAGTTTCTTTTAACATTAGGTATATAAGCTTTTTAAAAAATAATAGACTGGATGTAAATAACGTTCAGTTCAGCTAAATTATATTTGATACCTTTTCTAGGTATTAAAATCGAGAGGGGCTGTCCAGCAGCCCCCAAATTTTATAATAATAAAAATTTATGCATACTTTACCTGTTGTTCTGGTGGCTACTTTATCCATTATTCTTAGTGCTTGTGGTGATGTATCGAATAGTCAACCATTAAATAAGCTCGTTGATGTAACTACTTTTTCATATCAACCGGCGACTCGTATTATGGATTACCCGGGTCGTGTTCAAGCTCGATATCAAACTGAGTTATCATTCCAGGTAGAAGGTCGTTTGATTGAGCGCCTAGTTGAAGTTGGTGATGTAGTGCAAAAAGGTGACCTTATTGCAGTGCTTGATGCAAAAGACTATGCGTTGAGCAATGAAAGCTATTCCAATAAGAAAAAGGCTGCTGAAGCAGATTTACAAAGAGCTCAGCGTGATTTGGCTCGGGCTAAAGAATTACGTCAAAAGAAGTTTATTGGGCAATCCGAGCTTGATAAAGCGATTAATATTGAACGAGCCGCTTATGCTGAATTAAACGTGATGAAAGCGGAATATGCTCAACGTGTGAATCAACATGGTTACACTCAAGTACTAGCACCGGCAGATGGTGTTGTCGTTTCATTAAGCTCAGAAGTCGGTGATGTTGTTGCACCCGGGGCAGCTATTGCAATGTTAGCTTGGCAAGGTGATTGGGAGTTTGTTACGGCAGTGGCAGAGAAAGAAGTTAATCAACTATCAATTGGTCAGTCAGTGAGCGTTACACTTTGGGCATATGATGATAAAAAGTATGCTGCATCAGTACGTGAAATTAGCCCTATTTCAAATTTTAACTCCCCTTCTTATAAAGTAAAGCTGAGCTTTAAGGAACAACCGAATGGGGTAAAACTGGGCATGACTGGGCATGCTTTATTTGCGATAAAAGAGAAGCGTATGGGGCTATTGCCAACGTCCGCTATTGTTATGAAAGATGGCCAAAAGGTCGTCATGATCGTTGATGCAACAACAAAGCAAGTGCATGCTCAAGAGGTCATATTGGGTGAGCCGCTTGCAGACCATGTGAGCATCGTTAATGGCTTAAAGAACGGTCAATGGGTGGTCATTGCTGGCGCTAATAAAATTGAAGATGGTAGTACGGTTAGAGTTTTAGCCAATGAGTGATAAAGAGCCAATGAACCTTGCACGATGGGGGATAGAACACTCTCAGTTTCTTATTTACCTGATGATTATTACGTTAATAACCGGAACGTTTGCTTTTTTCAAACTAGGGCAACGTGATTTGCCTGCTTTTGCAATAAAAACTGTTGTTGTTAGTGTTAAATGGCCAGGGTCGTCAGCAGAGGAAATGTCTCAGTTCGTAACCGACCCAATTGAAACTAAATTACTTGAAGTGCCTTGGCTTAAAAATGTAAGCTCATTTAGTAAACCAGGTGAGGCATGGTTGGTTGTAAATATCGACGACTTTATGCCGAACGCGGCGACCGTAATGAAGGATCGCGCGTATGATATACGAAAAAAAATCAGTGATATCACTCACCGCTTACCCGAAGGCGTACAAGGTCCATTCTTTAATGATGAGTTTGGTGATATTTTTTCAATGGTGTATAGCTTTAATAGTGAAGACTATTCGTTTGCAGATATTAAAGATTATGCCGAGAAAGCACGTAATGCATTAGTGCGTATTGAATCGGTAGAAAAGGCTATTCTATATAGTGTTCAAAATGAAAAAATATTTGTAGAGCTGGACGATAAGCGTATGTCTGCACTCGGTTTAGATCCACTGCAAATAGGTATTTTATTAAACGAACATAATGCGGTTCAAAACAGAGGACGTATCGAAGGAAGGCAATCTTATTATCGACTTCGTCTAAATGATCGTTTTAGCTCCCTTGATGACGTTAAAAAAATGCCTATTGGCTTAACAGATGGCAGCGTTATTTACTTAGAAGACATTGCTAACATTCATCGAGGTTACGATGATCCCCCCATTTTTAGAATGCGGGTTAATGGGATGCCCTCTATCGGCTTAGGCATAACGATGCGTGAAGGGTATCAATTATTAAGCTTATCTGATGACGTTAAGCAAACCATGACGAAGTTTTCTGAGCAATTACCGGTAGGAATAAATGTCTCATTGGTAGCTGATCAACCCCAATCAGTTCAGGAGCAAATTAACCGGTTTGTTCTCAAGCTGGTGCTGGCAATTATAATAGTTTTGATTGTTTGCTATTTTTCACTCGGTTTTCGTACAGGATTTATTGTAGCGTTAGCTATTCCTGTTGTATTAGGGGTTGTTTTTGTTTTGATGTACGTATGGGATATTCCATTAACAAGAGTCTCTTTAGGTGCGTTAGTTATTTCACTGGGTTTGCTGGTGGATGATGCGATGATTGTTGTCGAATTAGTGCACGTAAAACTTGAGCAAGGCTGGGACCGATTAAAAGCAGCTACTTTCACGTATACATCAACAGCCATGCCTATGCTAAGTGGGACATTAATTGCGTCGGTCGGTTTTCTACCTGTTTTTATTGTTAATGCCTCACCCAGAGAGATATTAGGAAGTCTTTTTGTGGTGATTACTGCTTCGTTGGTAACCTCATGGTTAGTAGCCGTTTTGTTAACGCCATATTTATCGTTTAAGTTATTAAAAGCGGAGCACAAACAAGGACAGCAAAGCAAAAAAAGCAATGCAGATAATGACGGGATGTATCAAACTGCTTATTACAATAAATTTCGGGCTCTGATTGTCTGGTGCATGACACATAAAAAAACGGTACTGGGTTTTACCACTTCATTATTCGTTCTTACAATTGTTGGTATGCAGAGCGTTAAAATGGAGTTTTTTCCAGGAAATGACCGACCTGAAGCATTAGTAGATGTATGGTATCCAGAAGGTACGAATTATAAATACATGGAAAGCCAAATTAAAAAAGTTGAAAACTTGCTCGATCAGCAAACGGGAGTTAAAAGCTATATTACTTATGTAGGGGGAGACTCTTTGCGCGTACAGAATGATATGTTTGTAGAACAACCTAATGCTAATTACAGCAAAATTGTTGTTATTGCCAAAAACCTAAATGCACGTGAAGAGATAAAGAAACTATTAAGTGATTATTTTGCTACGCATCAACCTAATTTACGTACTCGGGTATACAGCCTTATGTATGGTTTACCCTTTAGCTACCCCTTGCAGTACTTAATTACAGGTAATCAACCCGATCAGTTAGACACCATTGCCGAACAATTAAAAGAGATTGTGAATGACCATCCAGCAACACGTGATGTGCATGATAATCGTCGAGAAAAAACGATGTCAGTGGATATTAAGCTAGACCTTTCCCTTGTTGCTGCTAGTGGAACCACCCCAGCTAAATTAAGTAAAACACTTCGTGCCATGTTAGATGGCTTACCTGTTACCCAGTATCGAGAGGGCAATGACCATATTGATGTTGTACTTCGTAACCAGTCAGGCAATCGGTACAACTTAGATAAGATTAAATATTTACAGGTTCCAATAGGTAATGGCACTACAGTAGCACTGTCAGAGCTAGCAGAGATTAACCTAACACTGGAAGATGGTGTTATCTGGCGCTATAGCGGTTATCGCTCTGTGATTGTTCAATCTTTGTTAGAAAAGGACGTGCTAAATTTTGATGTGGTGAAAGAGCTGCAACCGAAGGTGGATAAACTTCGTGAAACCTTGCCCAGTGGTTATCACATTGAAGTATTTGGTGAAGTAGATATTTCTCAGGAGGTTGATGGGATGCTGGCCCAGACATTACCGTTTATGCTGGTGGCTATTTTAACCTTATTAATGCTCCAGCTAAATAGCATGAAAAAAATGGCTTTAGTGCTGATGACTGTGCCATTAGGCTTGATTGGTGTCGTCTCAATATTATTGCTGTTAGATTTATCATTTGGCCTAGTTGCTCGTCTAGGGATGCTCGCCTTGGTTGGGATTATTATTCGAAATACGATTATATTAATGGATCAAATTGATCAAGATTTGGCTGCGGGTTATTCAGCTTGGGATGCTGTTTTGGAATCGACTGTACGCCGTGCTCGGCCTATTATATTAACGGCATTAGCAGCTATTCTTGCAATGATACCTCTTGTAAGCGACTATTTTTGGGGACCAATGGCGATTACGATGATGAATGGCCTATGGGTGGCAACTTTGCTAACACTGTTTGTTTTCCCATCTATGTATGTTGCTTTTTTTAAGGTTGAAAGAACACAGGCCTAATGAGTCCTTATAATATAGACAGTTAACTATTATCTTAAATGCGCAACGCCAGCTTTAACTATGAAACTAAAACGTTTTGTAATTAGACATAAAGAATACAAAATCAGACATATATAATCGCGCTGATTCTGTCATTTTGTCAGTAATATATTTATAAAGAGGTAGTTAATTTGAGGGCATTGAAAATTGGGTTTGTCGGGCTTGGTGCAATGGGGCAAGCTATTGTTTCTAGAATTATACAGGCTGGCCATAGCGTTAAGGTTCATGACTTATCCGCTCAAGCTGTTAACGCGATGGTTGAGAAAGGAGCAACAGCGCTTGAACAAGGTGTGCCGTTAGGTTGCGATAAAAACCTCGTGTTTGTCAGTGTGTCTCATGCCGATATCATGGAGAAGTTGATCTGTGAAGAAGGTGGTTTGTTAGATGGCATGGATGAGGGAGGCATTATTGTTGACTTAGGCACAACGCCCAGCGGGCAGTGTCGGCAGTTAGCAAAACTGGCCAGTGCTAAAGGCAAAGTTTTTTTAGATGCCCCTGTTAGTGGTTCAACGCCTTGGGCTGATGCCGGTACATTGGCCATGATGGTTGGTGGTGAAGAGCCAAGCTATCAGCGAGTGCGGCCGATCCTATCCTCATTTGCTAATAAAATTCACTATTTAGGTGGGTCGGGTAATGGGCAATTACTAAAATTGTGTCACCAGTTAACCTTTGTTTCTACCATAACAGGCATATCAGAAGCCATTGCTTTGGCCGAAGCACATGGGCTTAAGGCTAAAATGGTTCTTGATGTATTGGCAGATTGCGTTGCGCCGAGGCATGTTATTGACTTTATGCTGCCGATGGCTGAAAACGAGCGTTTTGACCAAGGACGTGGAACCTTAAAACTAGGCCATAAAGACCTACAAGCAGTTAAGCAAAGTGCCGAAGATGTCAGTTTAAAACTACCGCTTGCTGAAGAGTTGTTGAGCTATATGGATAAGGCAATGAAAGAGGGTTGGCAAGATGCTGACCTGTTTGCTTTGGTTGATATGGCAAGAGATGAGTTTTATGCAACGATGAAAAGCCGCTAAGAAAAGACTCTTTTATATAAGCTATATAAGCAGGTTAAATGTTTATATGCAGACGTAAAGCCTCTAAATTTAGAATAGTAATCGTTTTGCCTTGTACCTCAATCAGGCCATCGCGTGTTAATTGTTTTAAAATTCTAGAAAAGGTTTCAGGCCGTACGGATAGGCGTGACGCTAGGGTTGCCTTTGGTGCTGTCCATTGTATTTTATAAGGGGATAGGGCATCGTTAGTGATGCCTTGGAGCATAAACTGAACAACACGCATGGTAGCATTTTGTAAGGTTAGCTGATCAATCTCCTGAATACTTCCATGTAAGCGTTGACTCATTTTAGCCAGTATTTTCAAACAAGTGGCGGGTGACTGATCGAGTAGTTTAAGAAACGTACTCATTTTAATTTGTATCAGTTCGCTGTCACTAATCGCTTGCGCATGCACTGGATAATGTTGAAAGTTCATAAACATTACTGCTTCAGCAAATGTTTGTCCTGGTCGAATTAGTTCGATGACTTTTTCCTCACCATTGGTAGAGAGGCGATACAGTTTAATCTCGCCGGCCTGTAAATAATAAAAGTACTTGGCCGGGTCTTGCTGGTGAAATAAATGGTTCCCATCGTTGAGTGAAAGCGTGCTAGTCGCCGTTTCAATTTGACTAAATTGTTGCTCATTAAAGCTGGCAAATAATAAATGTTGGCGTAATGAAGTCATGTTTTTTAGGTTTCTTGATGTAGGTCAATTACAACGGAAGGAGCGCTGCCTAGAATTCGCCACACATGTAAAAGACAAAGGAGACTAACATGTTTTGTTATCAATGCGAACAAACAGCACATTCAAAGAAAAATGGTATTGGCTGCCAAACAGCGCAAGGGGTTTGCGGTAAAGATGCCACCACTGCTGATTTACAGGATTTAATGACTTATAGCGTTAAAGGCATTGCGCAATATGCAAAGTTGGCTCGTGAGTTAGGCCACACAGACAATGAAGCAGATGTTTTTATTTTATATGGGTTATTTACGACCTTAACCAATGTTAACTTTAATGCAGATCGTTTTGTTGAGCTCATTGCTGAAGCTAAACAAATACGAGATCGTCTTAGGGAAGCGTATGAACATGCCGCCGTAGAACAAAATGTACCTATTGAAACGCCAGAAGGGCCAGCAGTGTGGGAGCCAGCGACGGTTAAAGCAGGTTTGTTGTTGCAGGTTGAACACGCAGCGATTGATAAAGACTTAGACATTGTTGGAGAAGATATTGTTGGTTTACGTGCCATGATGCTTTATGGCCTTAAAGGTGTAGCGGCATATTGCTACCATGCGCATGTTTTAGGTTACCAAAATGAAGAAGTTTTTGAGCGCATTGAAAAAGCGTTAGATTTGTTAGCGAACGAACCAACTGATGCAGAGCTTCTACTCGGAGGTTGTCTAGAAGTAGGGGCTATTAACCTAAAAGTAATGGAATTACTGGATGCGGCTAATACCGGTCAATTTGGTGCTCAAGAAGCGGGTGCAGCAAGAACAACGGCGGTTAAAGGGAAAGCCATTTTAGTCAGTGGGCATGATATGCAAGACCTTTATGACTTGCTTGAACAAACCAAAGATACGGGTATTAATATTTACACTCATGGAGAAATGTTGCCTGCTCATGCCTATCCAAAGCTAAAAGCATATCCTCACTTAATTGGTAATTATGGCACGGCTTGGCAAAACCAACATGTGGAATTTGCTGCCTTTCCAGGTGCCATCATCATGACATCAAACTGTTTAATTGAGCCACAAGATTCTTATAAAGATAGAATTTTTACTGCTGGACCGGTCGGTTGGCCTGGGGTACCACATCTGGAACATGGTGATTTTACCTTGGCGATTGAAGCGGCTAAAGCAGCCGAAGGTTTTACCGAAGATGAAGAAGAAAAATCAGTGATGGTTGGGTTTGGTCGTCATACCGTATTGAGTGTTGCAGACAAAGTGGTTGAAGCGGTTAAAAGCGGCTATATTAGTCATTTCTTTGTAGTCGGTGGTTGTGATGGTGCAGCACCCGGTCGTAATTACTACACAGAGCTGGTTGAGCAAACACCCGATGATACCGTTGTTTTAACATTAGGCTGTGGTAAATACCGTTTCAATGATCAGGACTTAGGCGATATCGGTGGTATCCCTCGTTTATTAGATGTTGGCCAATGTAATGACACATACTCGGCTATTCAAATTGCCTTGGCATTGGCTAAAGAGTTTGACTGTGGCGTTAATGATTTACCACTATCTTATATGGTTTCATGGTTTGAACAAAAAGCGGTTGCGGTTTTACTGAGCTTGTTATCATTGGGTATAAAAGGCATTCACCTAGGGCCAACATTGCCCGGTTTTATCACCCCCAATCTTCTTAATATTCTTGTAGAAACGTTTGATATTAAACCGAATGGTGTGGCCTCAGAAGATTTAGCAAAAGCATTGGCTCAACAAGCCGCTTAATATTTAACTAATAACATTCTGATTAAAAAAGAGCGCCTAGAGCGCTCTTTTTTATATTAATAACCATTGATGTCACTGATGAATCGAGATGGCTTGTATAAGAAAAAATCACCAGCGGTGAATCTGATCTAGATCATTTAATAAGAAAATAGTGCTCTAAAACAAGGCTTGGCGAGAAAGCCAAAATAAAAAATTGATTAGGGTCAGTTTAATTAATAGGCGTAGCAGATAGAGTCACGTTTTTCGACATGATAATAAAAGTTAGATCATTTCACAGGAGATAAGATGAAGCCAGTTAATAAATTAATCCAACAAGACGGTGCGATTCAAGATCGTGCGATATTTTGGGATGAGGACATTTACCAAAAAGAGATGGAAGAAATTTTTGCTCGATGTTGGTTGTTTTTAACACATGAATCAATCATTCCCGATGAGGGTGATTATCAGTCGACAATGATGGGTGAGGACTCTGTTGTTGTTGCACGCCAGAAAGACGGCAGTATTAAAGCATTTGTAAACTCATGTACACATCGTGGTAATGCCGTTTGTTTTTCAGATGGTGGTAATGCTAAATCATTTACCTGCCCATACCATGGCTGGGTGTTTGGTATGGATGGTAACCTTGTTGATGTACCTTTAGAAAAACAGGCCTATCATAATGAAATTGATAAGGATGCCTTACACCTTAAGAAAATAAGGGTAGAGAGTTATAAAGGCTTTGTCTTTGGTACATTTGATGATGAAGCGCCATCACTAAAAGATTACTTAGGTGGAATGGCTTGGTATATGGATTCATTTATGGACGTGCCCGGTGGCTGTGAGCTAATCGGCCCTCCGATGAAATCTATTCTAGATTGCAACTGGAAAAACCCAACAGAGAACTTTATTGGGGATGGCTACCATGTCGGTTGGGCACATGCGTCCGCGTTAGAAATAGCAGGTGGCCCATTAGCCATTGCCAAAGGTAATGCCGTTTATGATGCTGAAACATCCGGGTTGCAAGTTACCGTACCTGAAGGTCATGGGTTCGGTGTTATTTGGGAAGGCGCGGCTGCGCTTCATGGCGGCCCTGTTTTTGAAGCCTATCAAAAATGGTTGGATGACAGATCGCCACTGATTAGAGAAAAAATGGGTGAGCACCGTGAGAAGTTTTACCGTGGGCACTGGGATGCTGCAATTTTTCCTAATTGTTCATTTTTATACGGCACAAATACTTTCAAAATGTGGCAACCACGTGGCCCGCATAGTATTGAGGTGCTGACATGGACCTTAGTTGAAAAAGAAATGCCCGATCAGCTTAAACAAATGATACATACCGATAATATGCTGACCTTTGGTACAGCGGGTATTCTTGAAAGTGATGATGGTGAGAATATGGAGCAATGCACACAAACTAATCGTGGCTATTCTACACGTCAAGGGACGCTTTATCTTGGTATGGGAAAAGGGCATGAATACCTTGATCCTGAGTTACCCGGTTTGGTTAGTAAAGGATGGGTTAACGAAGCACCTCAACGAGGCATGTATCGTCGATGGGCAGAGTTTATGGAAGGTAAACCTTGGAGTGAATTGTCAACGACGGCTCAATTAGAGCAAAAAAAAGTAGGGGGCTAAAATGAGCAATAAACAACAAGCAGGACAAAGCGTTGATCAATCTACTCACTTTGAAGTTGAGCGTTTTTTAGTACAAGAAGCAAGAGCCTTGGATGAAGAGCGATTTGATGATTGGCTTGGAAATATGCTATGTAAAGATATTAGCTACCAGCTACCAACTCAAGAAGTGCGCTATCGCCGTGACAACAAGGTATTGGGCAATTCCCAAACAACATATTTATATAATGATGACTACGGCATGTTGAGTATGCGTGTGGCAAGAATGGCGACAGGCATTGTATGGGCTGAGGACCCTAGGGTCCGTAATCGTCGTATTATCAGTAATATAGATGCTCAATGGTCTGAGGCCGACGACGAAATTGATGTGCGTTCTGCCTTTATTTTATTTCGTAGTCGTATGCAAAGGGACCAAGCAACACATTACGGTATTCGGATGGATAAATTAAGAAAAGAAAAGGGTAACTGGAAACTAGCATCAAGGGTGATTACCTTAGATCAACGTGTTGTGCTTGACAAAAATATTCACTGTTTCTTTTAGTAAGCCGCCCGTTTAATTCAACTTTACCAACCACCAGCCTAGTTAATATAGGCTGGTGGTTTTTTTAATAACTTTTTTTGGAATGCTCCATAGTAAGGTTAGAACATTCTTGCAAAGCCTCTAAATCTACAATGTGAATCTCTTTATTCATTTTATGAATACAGTTTTTATCAACCAGTTTAGTAAAGGCACGGCTGGTTGTTTCGTTGGCAAGTCCCAAGTAGCTTCCAATATCTTGACGAGACATCGGTAATTGAAAGTCTAATTGGTACTGATCAGATCGGCTGGTACGTTTGGATAAGGTTAATAGAAAAGTCGCTAATCTCGCAACAGCAGTGTGTTGAGACAGACAATTAAAAAAGTCTTGGCCAGAAGCCAACGACAAACTAAATAGGTTGATAGCCCAGTCAGACAAAGCGGGTGTATATTTTCTTAATTCGGCCAGCTCCTGATAATTTACCCTGCAAAGCCTACTGTCTGTGAGTGTTTTGGCGGTGTTTAGGTAGCGCCTTTTTGAAATACTTTCAAGACCCACGATATCTCCAGGCATGTAAAAACCTGTAATATTTTCATCCCCCTTAGAGTTAGTAATATAGGTTTTTAACGCACCAGATTTAACAATATATAAGGCCTGAAAGTTGCTACCTTGATGGTATATATTTCGATGCCGAGGGTATTGCTTAGTGGGCGATACAATTTTATCGAGTTTATGAATATTATGCTCAGCAAAGGCGCTGGGTATACAGGTGTTTGCTAATGAGCAATCCTTACAATCTTCAGGCATAAAAGTATACTGTTTTACAATTTGACAATGAATTTCATCACACTCTTGATCTATTAGCAATTGATAATATAGCTTGCTTATCTTTTAATCTCTATCTATTAACAATTTGTTTACAATAAGGTTATAACAAACATCAAAAACACTTCAGGTTAGAACAAGGAATGAAAATATGTTTAATATAGTAAGGCTACTTTTGCCGTTAGCATTTTTATTGGGGCTAACAGCTTGCTTAGAAACCGAGCAGCAAACACAAAAAAATAATGCCAATGAAGAGCTATCGTCCTTGGTTCAATTAGATGTTTTTAAAAGTCCCACCTGTCAATGTTGTGATGGTTGGGTAAGCCACGCAAAGCAACATGGTTTTATATCGACAACGCATCATCCGCTAGATTTAAATGAACTTAAATCAAAATGGGGAGTTGCCCCGCAGTACCAGTCTTGTCATACGGCGGTATCAAAAGAAGGTTATGTTTTTGAAGGGCATATTCCAGCGCAGGTAATACAACGTTTTTTAGCTGAAAAACCTGCTAATGCATTAGGTCTTGCTGTTCCTGGAATGCCGATTGGAAGTCCGGGAATGGAAATGGGTGACCGACGTGACGATTATGATGTTTTATTGCTGAAAAAAGATGGTGGCTCACAAGTTTATGCACGTATTCGTGCAAATAGTTAGTTTCAATGTATTCACGTCCATTAGGTGCTGCTGTGCTTATTTGTTGCCTTATGCTCACCTAGCGCCATACATGGGCGTTACTTGGACACAGGTGTACGGTAAAAGAGCAGATCATGCAAAAGAAGTTGGCTATCAGTTTTAATTGAATGATTAACGCAGTACTGATATATAGCTTAAATTAAAACTTTAGCCAGCAGACATTGATGAGAGTAATGCATTCACCTGCGCAGTAGACGTTGGGCGAACCACGCGAGCTAATTCCACACCATCTTTTAATAAAATTAACGTAGGCCAGCGTCTAACTTTAAAGGTGCGGCCTAAAGCCAAATCTTTACCGTCATAAACCTTAACGTGCGCAAATTGAAGCGGTTTTAAGGTTTGCTCAATGGCAGATTGTGCCGCTTTGCAATGCTCGCACCATGGGGCTCCAAATTCTAAAAAGGCATAGCCGGACAGTTGGCTAATGTCTTCTAAAATCGGGTTATCTTCAGCGTATAGAGGGTTAAACCCTATTTGACTAGCTTGCATAATGATGGCCTTTTTTAACGAGTTAGTCGAAAAGTTTAATTCTACACCTTATGCCAAAACATGCGCGGCATAAGCGGTGGTAAAGGCGGTTTCTTGAAACACTTTTAATCCAGTATCAGGAAAGCTTATTGGTAAACGGTTTTCAGATAGAGCTAACTTAATTTCTTTTTGAGATAGCATTATTACATCAAGTGTATCAATCAACTGAATAGTTGCTTCTAATTTAAAACCAATGGGGCCACCGGCAAATTTGCCTTTTAAAGCACGCTTTTTAATGGCCACCTTGTTAATGCCATAGTCGGCCATCAATTTAGCAAAAGTTTTTTGGAAGTGTCGTAAGTCATCAGTAGAATGCCCCTTTGGCAAACTTACTTTACGGACTCGACAATCGGGTAAATTAAACGTTTGCTGTTCAAATTGAAGGAAACAAATAACAGCATCATTAGCAGAGAGTTCTACACCACAAATTTTCATAAATAATTTTTAGTTGTTTGAAATAATGTGTGACAGATTAGCATTTTTAGCTTGTATGGTCTTGTTAGATACATACGTTGCAGGCGATTCATATCACGTTGATTGGCGTTATAGGTAAGGTGGTATGTTTAGATATCAAAGGCTAATAAAAGACGATATTGAAAATCATTTTCTTGACTCTCACCGTTCGCTAATGAGTCATAGTCATTAACAAACCCTACTTTTAGATTCAAATTATTAATATCTGCTAGGCCAATTTTCCAATTGAGTTCTGTTAAATTTCTAAACTCGCCTAATTTATCCAAATTTGGGTATAGGCTGTTTTTAAACTCTACCGAATGATGTTTACTAATAGCCCAAAAACTTTCAAGCCCCAAAAGTGCTTCTGGTGTCCAGTCATCATTGTCACCACCAAACTCTTTACTCACACCTAGGCCTGTTCTACCAATAAGTGACCAAGCGTCTTTTTTTATTAATTGGCTACCTACACCGGCCGATAGGTCAATTTGGTGATCCCAATCTTCGAACTCATCCCAGTCATATCGACCCTTTATAAAAGAAAAGTGGGGTGTTGATGGGTTAAGAAAATCTCTTGTAAATTGAGCAAAAAAATCACTTTTTGTCGTTTCAGTATCATCGCTACCATTGTTATATACACTGGATACCGACCAACGTCTTGTTGTGTTTGAAAAATCCCCATTCACACCAATATGAATATCCATATCTTGTGTATTACCTTCATTGCCATTAATCCCTAGTTCAGCGGATCTTTTCCAGTCTTTAAAAAAGCCGGTACCTAATAGGCCGTTATCTTTTTTATCGACTATTTTTTCTTCGCTCACTACAGCTGGTTTAATGTTGGACGAAGGGATAGTTACTAAGCCTAAAATAGGGTGAGAAAGGGTGACTTGTCCATTTTCTGTTTTAATAACATCACCGTTCAAGGTGTCGCCATTGAGTAATTTAATTTCAGTAGCGATTGCGGATTGGAAAAAAGCTAAGCTCAGCAGAAAGATAAAAGGCTTCATAAAATAATAATTAGATAGGGTAGAAAAACAGGTTAAACAAGAATAGTTTTGCTTGATAGGGGGCGCTATGGCCACGTGTGTTTATTGCAAACCGATTATTATAAACAAAGTTGATTTAGTTTTGCGTATTGGAGAAGCATAATAGTTTTGGCATCAACGATATCGCCTGTTGCGATCATTTGATATGCCGCTTCAAAATTAAGCTCTAAGACTTCAATGTTTTCTTGTTCATGCGCGAGTCCTCCGCCTTCACTTATTTTCATTTGCGGTGTGTATTCAGCAATAAAAAAATGCAGTATTTCAGTCACTGCGCCTGGGGACATATAGGCTTGAAAAATTTTCTTAACCGTTTTAACACTGTATCCAGTTTCTTCCTCAATTTCTTTTTTTATACATATTTCTGGTTCGTCGCCGTCTAACAAACCTGCACAGGTTTCAATGAGAAGGCCGTCATTATTGCCATTTAAATAACTGGGTAAACGAAACTGTCTAGTAAGAATAACGCTCTGTTTTGCTGCACTATAGAGCAGTACCGTAGCACCATTACCTCGGTCATAAACCTCACGCTGATGTTGCTCCCATTGACCGTTTTCTTTTTGGAAATCGAAGGTATATTTATTCAATGTATACCAGTTATCGGATAGTAATTTTTTACTTAAATTTTTAATACTCTGAATCATAATATCGAGGGGTATAGATATTTATTTGGCTGTTACTCATTATATTGCAATGTCGCAAGGTGTTCTTGCCGAGTAGGTAAGCTGTGGGTTTATAAATAAGGGGTAAAAAGCCACCAAAAGGCATCCCAAGCTTTTATTACAAAAGAGCGTTTATTGAGTTTTTGGGGCGTTATTTCAATGGCTTGTTGTTTATCGTTGTTTATAATTTTGGCCATTGATTGAGCAAAATCAGCATCAAATATTTCGACATTAAGTTCAAAATTTAATCGCAAACTACGAGAGTCAATATTAGCCGATCCAATTTGGCAATAATGATCGTCTATTAGTAACAGTTTTGAATGCACAAAAGGGCTGGGCTGATAATAAATTTTTACGCCATAGGCTAGAAAATGGCGCATGTTATTTCGCATCGCCCAATGTATATAAGGTTGGTTATTATGGACCGGCAATAATATTGAAACATCTACACCTCTAAGTGCAGCAGACTGTAAAGCAATAATCAGCCCATTAGGCGGTAAAAAATAGGGTGTCACCAGTGTAATACTCGATTGAGCACTGTTAAGAGCGCTAATCATTACTTTTGTTAATACATTTATATTAATGCCCGGACCATCACTGATAGCGCGACAGGATGATTGTCCGTATGTGTTAATGTCATAGTACTTGCTTGGTAGCTTTTCACCACAGGCGTAAAACCAGTCATTCTCAAATATTTGACCGATTTGTTGTACAACAGGGCCTTTCAAGCTAAACATAAAATCTTTAGTTGCCCTGTTAGGCTGACACGTTTGTACTAAATGACATTGGCGGATATTCATTCCGCCCGTAAACGCATGTTTTCCGTCACATAATAAAATTTTGCGGTGGTTACGCAGGTTAAGTGTAAAGCGCGGTAACATTTTTCCTATGGGTAAAAAGGTAAGTGTCGTTACACCACGAGCAACTAGAGCCTTTCTAGTTTGACCGAGACTGTACCAAGAACCTACACCATCAAGTAACACACGAACATTAACACCACGTTCCACAGCATCAGCCAGCGCATCGATAAACTGTTCACCAACACCGTTAGACTCAAAAATGTACATGGATAAATAAACCCACTCAGTTGCTTCATGAATACTTTTTAACATCGCTGGGTAAGCATTCTCACCCTGACTAAGTATCTGTATTTGGTTGCCTTCGCTTAAGGGTAGTCCGGTAACAGCCAAACTAAGACGTTGATGAGGTGATAAAGGTCTGCTTTTTTTATCAACAGAGGTAATAGGTTTGGGAATAGTGCTAAGTGAGGTATCAGCAACTGCGCCTAGTGATAAAACTTTATTGTGAGCGCGGTTTATTCCTAAAACAAGGTAGAGAATAGGGCCAACAAATGGAAGAGAAAAGCAGGTAATAATCCAAAGTAGTGATGACCTAGGATCGTTTTTATTCATCAGTGCATGTAAAGCCGTTGAAACCGACAACATAATTAGTAGCAGTTGGATCAGCCAGTTTAGAGTTAGCCAAAAAGTAATCATATTTTTCTTAACGAGAGGCGATGAAAATTAGCCGAGACTGGTTAGTCTACGCTGATTTTTTAAAGTCACAAATCAACTTGCCGATGCTTACTAAGCTTTAAAAATTAGGTAGCCCCCAGCGGCTAACATAAAACTACCGGCTGTTTTTCTAACCACGTTATCAAACTTATTAGCGGATGCAACAGCAACTATTTTAGCGGCTGAAAACGCATATAGAATTTTTACACTAGCCAGGCTAATAATCATAATAGAAATTAAAATTAGAATATCTGGGGTTTGAACGGTAGACAGATTAACGAATACAGGTAAGAAACTAGCGTAAAAAATAATGGCTTTAATATCGCCCAAAGTTAATATTAAGCCTGCAGCGAAACTAGCGAATAAATTTTGTTGTTTAACGCTTTTATCAACTGATATTGAGCTAGCACCGTTGGACGTGATGAGCGTATAACCTAACCAAAGTAGGTAAGCGGCTCCGAGGTATTTAATAACCATAAATAAGCTACCCAAGGTGTCAGCCACAACCGACAAACCAACAATAGCCAGTAGAATAAATATCAAATCACCCAGAATGATGCCGGCAGTTACAGCAACACCGTTGGCTACACCAAATGTGGCTGAGCGCGTAACAACTAAAGCAACACTTGCACTGGGTAAAGCTGCCAGCGCAACCATCATGCCGAATAGAGTAATAATCTCAATAATGCTCATTCTTTTTGCCTATTGATTGTGCTGGTTATTTATTAGCCGCCAACTGACTAATAAAGATGATAGAAACGGCTTCTTTTATATGTGAGTTTACAGGCTCAAGTATTTCAATAAGCTCAAGCTTATTAAGCTTAAACAGGGCTTTCCATGTTTCTAATGTTCTAAAGTACCAAGGTGGTGGGTTTGTAAACTGCTGATTAAAGCCAGCCCAAGTGCCTTTTCGCCACCCATCCTGGTATTTAACATGTCCGCAGCCGTTAATAGGGTGGATAGTTTGAATAATAAAATAACCTTGCTCATTTAGAACATGTGGTATGCAGTTAAAAACATGATTAACAGATTCATTACCTAATAATGAAAAGTTACAAACAGCCACATCAAATTTTTCTTTAATAACACGTTGGCTTAACTGCTCATAAGGTATTAGCTTAAAGATACCGCCGCCCAGTCTGTTAGCCTCATCAACAAGGCCGGGCACAACATCTATTCCAAGGGTGGTAATACCCGAATCACTTAGCCTTCTAGCTAACCAACCCTCGCCACAGCCAATATCTAATACAGTTTTAGGCTTTTTTTGTAAAATAGTGTCGGTGATTGCCTTATTTGTAAGCAGCGTTCTGCTTGCTATTTCATTATCACGAATAGCAACAACCCATGGTTTTGCATTTTGTAACCACGAATTAATGATATGTTTGTCAGAAAAGTTATCATCCATATTGAAAAGGGGTAGCGTTTCACCTCATTTATATTCTCATAGGAGAGCTAACATTGTGCTGTGTTACACAACACTGTCAATAGGTATTAGAAGCAGGGTGGTTTGAACGGGGGAATAATTGAAGAATTTGCTATACGTTGATTCCCGCATATTAACTAGAAGGGCTAATTAGATGCCTTCTTTCTAGCTAAGCTGTAATTTCACCCCACTTAGAATGACGCGCACGCTGCTGATGAAAGTCAAATGCTTTGAATCAATAGGGTAGACTAGAGCAATTTAAACCTTTATCGTTTGTTTAAAATAAACTCTATGCCCTGTTTGTTGTCTTGTATATTTCTTCAGGTGTCCTTTACAGAGCCTTTAATCAATCGAGTCTGACTCTACTGATTCTTTAAAAGGGTGCTCTTTTATAATTCTTTTACCCACGTTTTCATGAATCTCTATAACATGCTAACGAAGCGTTCGTTCATCATATGTTCAGCTTGGAGTCCATAAAGTTATAATCCAACTTCATATATATAAAGGAATCAATATGAGCATACGGAAAATAACTACCAATATAGCCATGGCAAGCGCTATCGTTATGGCAGTCGGTTGCGCTAGTACAGAACAAGGAAGTACTAGTGTTTTAGAGTCTCAACTTAAGGGTCGCGCAGCCGCATTAGATAGTCGGGAATCAGCCATTGCACAAAGAGAAGCGGAACTAGCTGCTTCAGCTTCTAGCCAATCTTCAATGAAAAGCGATCTATTGCCACCTAATGCAAAGAGTGGTGAGTGTTATGCCCGAGTATGGGTGCCTGAAAAATTCAAAACAGTCAGTGAACAAATGCTGGCAACCGAAGCATCAGAACGTGTTGAAATTATCCCTGCTACATATGAGTGGGCCACAGAGACCGTTGAAGTCAGTCCAGCTTCAAGCAAACTTGTTGCTGTACCTGCCGTATACGGTACAGAGTCTGAGACAATAAAAATGAGTGACGAACAGCTTGTTTGAAGATTAGACCACAGCAACAATTCAACACCAGCTAGTAGCGAGCTTTTAGCATTAGCAAAAAAATACGGTGCTGATCTTGACTCTGCAACGCCTGGTATGTGCTTCCATGAACATACACTACCAGCTAAGTTTGAAAATTTGACAGAGCAAGTTTTAACAGCAGAGGCATCTGAAACAGTTAAAACAATTCCAACAACCTACCGTACCGTTGAAAAAACCGTTCTTGTTAGTGAAGCGTCAAGCAAAATCATTCAAGTACCTGCTATCTTTAAAACTGTATCAGAAAAAGTACTTGTTAAGCCTGCACACATCATCTGGAAGAAAGGCACTGGCCCAATCCAGCGTATTGATTCTGCCACCGGTGAGATTATGTGCTTAGTTGAAGTACCTGCAGAATATAAAACAGTCAGCAAGAGTGTACTTGCAACACCAGCCACCACTAAAACGGTTGAGATTCCTGCTCAGTATAAAACTGCCTCGGTCCAAGAAGTGGTTAAACCAGCATCAGAATTACGTACAGCAATACCTGCAAAATACGATACGCTAACAAAAACAAATCAAGTGACTGCTGCAACGTTCACTTGGCATGAGATTCATAATAAAAAGCATCCTACTTCTTCACGAACAGGACAAAAGGTATGTTTAACAAAAACGCCTGCTACGTTTAAAACAGTAACTAGACAAGTTGTTAAAACACCTGCAACAACTCGTGAAGTTACCATTCCTGCACAGTTTAAAACGATTAAAGTACGTAAACTAGCTTCACCAGCAACTGAAAAACGAATCGCCATTCCTGCGACATATAAAACAGTTACTCACCAAGAGTTAGTTATCGATGGCTTTATGCAATGGCGCTCTATCTTATGTGAAACCAACATGACTCAAGGTCGTATTTCAAAAATTCAATCTGCGTTAAAAGCAAAAGGCTTCAACCCTGGCAGAATTGATGGCGTGATTGGTGCAGAAACAATCGCTGCAGTTAATGCATTTCAATCAGCTAATAAACTACCCGTCGATAAGTATCTGAATGTTGAAACAGTAAAGGCGTTAGGTGTATCTGTAAAATAACAATGTAATATTAACGATAAAAAACCCGCTACGGCGGGTTTTTTTATACCTTTCTAAAATCAATGGATCAGGCTATATGGGGTTTGTCTGTAAACCGTTTATATCTCCCTTATTAATACTGTAGTTATAGCTATAAGTGATACAAAGAGCTTAATATTTCCACAGTACATTTAAAGTTACTCATAACTCTCCTGAAAAGCTAACGAAGCCAATAAGCAGATGCCAAAAGATGCAGAGCGAAGCGGCGCAGCTTTTGGCAGCCCGAGTTAATTTGCCTTGTTAAGTGATTGCTCTGCTGGGTTGGTTTGTAAGAGCACCAACCTAAACTCCCCATAATCTTTAGCCAAAATCATCTTGACTGGTACGATAGAAATTAGTAGTCCTATTATCATGCCGATTAGTGTTGTAATAAATTGTATGGTTTGACTAGAAACTCCCACAATTGCTAGTATGAATCCAATAATAAAGCCGATGACACCCCCAATTATCATTGCAACTATGATTGCAATGATATTTCTCCAGAGATACGCCCACCATACTTTTGCTGCTCGTTTCCAAGTTACTTCGAGTTCCATTCTTTTCTCCTTTTTGATTCACCTAACAGTGTTAATAAGCAAAACCAATTATCCGCGTATTACTTGCTCTATGCGGATAGTACTTCCATGTATTTTGATATTAAAGACATAAATATGGGTATTACCATGTGCACCAAATACCCTTAACTCAGAGTTTAGGGTGTTTACTCAAAGGGATCAATGTTTAAAATAAACTAATCAAAATAAGAAGTGGTTTTAAACCACTTGCCCTGCACACCAACCTGAAGACCAAGCCCACTGAAAGTTATAACCGCCCAGCCAGCCGGTAACATCGACTACTTCGCCCACAAAATATAACCCTGTTGAGTAATTTGATTCCATGGTTTTTGAAGATAACTCATCACAATTAACGCCACCCAGTGTTACCTCTGCGGTTCTATAGCCTTCGGTGCTGTTGGGTTTTATTTGCCATTGGTGTAGTTGCTTGCTAATAGTTTTAAAGCGATCGTGCGAGATGGATTGCAGCGGTTGGTTTAGGAGTTGTTCATCAAGTAAGGCGGCGATAAATCGTTTGGGTAAATGCTCAGCTAATATGGTTTTTAAATGTGTTTTGGCTTGTGTTTGTTGCTTTGTTTTTAGAAGTGTTTCTATGTCTACATCGGGCAGTAGATTAATGCTGAGCGTTTCGCCAGCGTGCCAGTACGATGATATTTGTAAAATGGCTGGGCCGCTTAAACCACGATGGGTTAGTAGGATATTTTCTCTAAAGCTGTTGCGCTCATTACTCACCACGCACTCTATGGCAATGCCAGAAAGCTCGGCTAGCCAAGCTTTATCGTCCGGTTGTAGGGTAAACGGTACTAGCCCTGCAGTCGTTGGGTGAACAGTATGCCCAAAACGTTTGGCTATGTTATAACCAAAGCCTGTTGCGCCCATTTTAGGAATGGATAAGCCACCGCTAGCAATCACGACCGATTCTGCACTGTAATCGTCTAGAGATGTGTTGATGATATAGTGGTCATTTTCTTTGTGAATGTTTTCTATACTGCAATTAAGGCGAATGTCTACCCCTGCATGAGCACATTCTGATAGCAACATATTGAGAATGTCTTTAGCGCTATCATCGCAAAATAATTGCCCGTGGCTACGTTCGTGATAGGGGATGTTGTAGTCGCACACCAGCGCAATAAAATCCCATTGTGTGTATCGACTAAGCGCTGATTTACAAAAGTGCGGGTTATGGGAAATATAATTGTCTGCACTGATATCCATATTGGTGAAGTTACAGCGCCCACCACCGGACATGAGTATTTTTTTACCCGCCTTATTTGCATGGTCTAATACCACCACATTGCGGCCACGTTTGCCGGCTTCTATTGCGCACATTAAACCAGAAGCGCTGGCACCAATAATAAGAACATCGACGGGTTTATTCATGATGCGAATAGAAAGGTTTAGTTAGAATGGAGAACATTTGTAATGTTGGTGGTTGAATCATGAGATGGTTGCCCCCAATGTTTATAACGGATTAGAAATAAATATTGGGTCCGGTAAACGCAATATTGTATAAAACTCAGCATTAAAAAGGATAAATAAACCATGGTAGAAAGTAGTTTACGCGATTCTAAAGCGGTTATTCAGCAACTTAAAGAGACGATCAGCAAGCAGATTATTGGCCAAGACGTATTAGTAGAAAGAATGTTAGTTGCCTTGTTAGCAGATGGCCATATTTTAGTTGAAGGGGCTCCTGGGCTTGCTAAAACGCGTGCCATTAATGTGTTGAGTAAAGGGATTGAAGCAGACTTTCACCGGGTTCAGTTTACACCAGATTTATTGCCCTCAGATTTAACCGGTACGGATATTTATCGACCACAGCAGGGTACGTTTGAGTTTCAAAAAGGGCCTTTATTTCATAATCTAGTATTAGCGGATGAAATAAACCGTGCGCCTGCAAAAGTTCAAGCCGCTTTATTAGAAGCTATGGCAGAACGACAAATTACTGTTGGTGGTGCCAGTTATCAGTTACCCAGTTTATTTATGGTAATGGCTACGCAAAACCCATTGGAACAAGAAGGCACTTATCCTTTGCCTGAGGCACAACTAGACCGGTTTTTACTGCATGTAAAAATAGATTACCCTAAGGCAGTACATGAAAAAGAGATTTTACATTTAGCCCGCCGCGAGGAAAAAGGCGGTGATACTAAAAAAGCAACAAGCGAGCCGATAACACAGCAACAGTTATTTGCAGCACGTCAGGAAATATTAGACGTGTATATGAGTGACGAACTGGAAGATTATCTGTTGCAATTGATATTAGCAACACGTGAACCGGCTGCTTATGGTGATGATCTAGCTGCTTGGGTTCAATACGGGGCTAGTCCAAGAGCGAGCATTGCGCTTGACCGTTGTTCTAGAGCCAAAGCGTGGTTGAATCAACGTGATTTTGTTACCCCGGAAGATATTCAAAATATTGCCTACGATGTATTACGACATCGTTTAATTATGTCTTATGAAGCCGAAGCAGAGGGCATTACAGCCGATAGGTTTATTAAAGAATTAATTAATAGAGTTGCTGTGCCTTAAATGAAGCAGGCTGTTTTACAAAACGAACGGGTTTCTGTTCAGTTAAAACCCATGGTCGATTTAGCGAAAAAGGCGGGGCTGTTAAAAACTCGTCGGCATCGTATACAGTCGGCCCAAAATGGCGGGTATGTGTCACGTTTTAAAGGCCGTGGAATGGAGTTTGATGAAGTGCGTTTGTATCAAGCAGGGGATGATATCCGTAGTATTGACTGGCGAGTGACTGCTCGTACGAATAAAACACACAGCAAAATATTTCGTGAAGAACGTGAACGACCCATTTTTATTTCTGTTGATTTACGACCCACTATGAATTTTGCAACACGCGGTGTGTTCAAATCGGTACAAGCGTCTAAAGTGGCTGCCTTAGTAGCGTGGGCTGCTCAGTTAAATGGCGATAGAGTAGGCGGTCAGGTTTTTAATCAGCACGGTTGCCAAGAGTTAAAGCCAGCCAATGGCCGCTCAGCTGTTTTACATTTTTTAAATGCGTTGGTTAAACCTACATTATCGATAACAGAGTCTTTCTCGTTAGAGCAAATTCTTAACCGCTTAATGCAACATGCCAGACCTGGTAGCTTGGTATATATTGTTAGTGATTTTCGTGGCTTAAATAATCATGTTGAAAAACAGTTATCTAAATTAGCTAAACACTGCGAACTTCAATTAGTACATATTTATGATCCGCTAGAAAGCTATTTGCCAAGCAGAGGGTGCTATCGTTTTACTAATGGTAAACAGGAAACAGTACTGGATACTGGCGATAACCAGCGGGTATTAGCCTATCAACAACATTTTAAAAACAGGCAACAACAGTTAACAACATTGTGTAAAAAATGGCGAATTTCACTGCTTGAATGTAGCACCGTTGATGATCCATATGAGGTGTTAAGTTAATGAATGAAGCACTGCCCTTAAAAGACATTCATTTACCCGCTGAGGTTAGCTGGTGGCCACCTGCTTTAGGTTGGTGGCTTGTTTTACTGGTTGTTGTTGTGGCTTTGGTTTGTGCTTGGTGGTTGTATAAAAAATTAACACGTCGTACGGCGATTAAAGCAGCATCAGCCTTATTGGTTGATATAAAGCAATCCAAATACAACGATGAATTAAACACACTTAAACAATTATCTATGTGTCTGCGTCGTGTTTCTATCAGTGTGAATCCGCGCAATAAGACGGCAGGTTTAACGGGTAAAGACTGGTTGGAGTATCTAGATCAATCGGTAGACGGTACGCCATTTAGTACCGGTATAGGACGTTATTTATCTGAAGCGCCTTATCGGCAGACAGCGCCAGAAGACATAGAAATAGATGACTTAATTGAATTGTGTGAATGTTGGTTAAAGAGGCAACACCAATGATTCATATCGAGTGGCCTCAATTATTTTTATTATTACCGTTGCCATTGCTATACCGCTGGCTTTTGCCGGCTTATACAGCAGATACACAAGCGGCCCTAAAAATCCCTTTTATAGAAGATTTTGGTGAGGCTAAGGCACGGTATAGCTCAGCAAAACAGCCTTGGCTTTTGTGGTTGGCTGTTATCGCGTGGGTGTTATTAGTGTTGGCGTCTGCTCGACCACAATGGCTGGGTGAGCCTATTGAACAAGCAGTGAGTGGACGTGACTTAATGCTGGCGGTAGATGTATCTGGCAGTATGAAAGAGGAAGATTTTGTTATTGAAAACACCCGTGTGGATCGCTTAACAGCTACCAAATATGTGGCAACAGACTTTATTGAGCGACGCATCGGCGATCGGTTAGGGTTAATATTGTTTGGCACTACAGCCTATTTGCAAACACCTTTAACCTTTGACCGTAAGACAGTTGCAACGTTATTAGACGAAGCATTTATTGGTATTACTGATGATGAGCCGGCAACCTCTATTGGGGATGCAATTGGTTTAGCTGTTAAACATTTGAAGGATGAGCAAGCAAACAGTCGAGTGCTAGTTCTGCTAACAGATGGAGCGAATACAGCGGGTGAAATTACCCCCCTTCAAGCTGCAAAATTGGCAGCTGACCAGCAACTTAAAATTTATACCATTGGGATTGGTGCAGATGAAATGTTGGTACGCAGTTTTTTTGGTAACCGTAAAGTTAATCCATCACGTGATCTTGATGAAAAAACCCTTACGGCCATTGCAGAGGCAACAAATGGTCAATATTTTCGTGCGCGCAGCAAAGAAGAGCTAGAGCAGATATATGAGCTGTTAGATCAACTAGAACCTGTTGAGAAAAATAAGCAATTTTATCGCCCCATGAGTGAACTATACCCTTGGCCATTAGCGCTAAGTTTATTGTTATTGGGCATTATTACTGTGATTCGTTTGAGGCTTATATGAACTGGGCAGACTTTCATTTTATAAGACCTTATTTTTTATTGGCGTTGATTCCGGCGCTGGCTTTAATGTTTGTATCGGTTAAAAACACACTGGCTAAAGGTGAATGGGCCGATGTGTGTGATGCAGCCTTATTGCCGTTTATTTTAGAAGATAAACAATCGTCTAAAAGTTATTGGGTAGTCGGGGCTTTATCAATGGCCGTTTTATTATCAATTGTTGCACTGGCAGGCCCAACATGGGAACGCTTAGAAACACCTGCATTTCGTAATGATGCGGCGTTGGTTATTGCCTTAGACCTTTCGCAAACCATGAATGCGACTGATATAAAACCCAGCCGTTTAGTGCGTGCCCGCTATAAAATTGCAGATATTTTAAGACAAAGAAAAGACGGACTGACGGCCTTGGTGGTGTATTCAGCAGATGCGTTTACCGTTACGCCATTAACTAGCGATGTGGCAACGATTGAGAACCAGCTGAATGCCTTAGAAAGCAGTTTAATGCCACGGCAAGGTAAAGATACACAAGCGGCTTTAACGTTGGCCGTTAATCTTTTACAACAAGCCGGTCAAAAGCAGGGTAATATTTTTCTTATAACCGATGGTATTAAGCAACCGGCAAAAACATTAGAAAAAGAGCTGGGCGATTATGTTGTCTCTATTTTGGGGGTTGGAACAGCTGCTGGTGGCCCGGTTAAACAAGCTGGTGGTGGTTTCTTAAAAGATAATCAAGGGAATATTATTATTGCCAAATTAAACGCTAAAGAACTTGCATCGTTAGCGAGCCGTTCAGGCGGGCACTACGGAACAATGACGGCTGATGATAGTGATATTAAAGCAATGTTATCTAGCCTAGAACGGCCGGTGTTAGATGAACTTGCTAATGATAATAATGGACTGATTGAGCAATGGAATGATAGGGGCGTTTGGTTGCTATTGTTGGTCTTGCCATTGGCTGCCTTTGGTTTTAGGAAAGGGCTACTAATAGGGTTGGTTTTTATTATTATGCCACTGGCCGAAAACAGTTATGCGGTGGAATGGGACGCGCTTTGGTTGAATAAAAATCAGCAAGCAAAACAGCTATTTGAAGAAAAAAAGTTTCAGCAAGCAGCAGAAAAATTCACCTCACCAGAGTGGAAAGCAGCGGCTCAATATAAAGCAGGTGAGTACCAACAAGCTGTAGAGCAACTTGAAGGAATTGAAACAGCAGAGAGTCTGTATAACAAAGGCAATAGCCTAGCAAAATCGGGTCAATTAAATGAAGCAAAACAGGCGTATGAGCAATCGTTAAAATTAAACCCTGATAATGAAGATGCACTACATAATTTGAAACTGATTGAAGAGGCTCAAAACAAATCACAGCCTAAAGGTGATCAAGGTCAAGACAAACAGCAAGAGGGAGAGGGTAACTCTAAAAACGCCGAACAAGCAGATCAGCTATCCAATACACAACCAGCCGATAATAAGGACGATTCGTCCAACGAGTCTAAAGAGGCAGCGCAAGATCAGGCTGCTGAGTCATCAACGTCAGCTAATCAGGAATCGTCTGCAGAAAATACCGAGGAGGAAAGCAGGCCGAACGACAGTAAAGCGGTGGGTGAGCAGCAGCAAGCGGCAACGGCAGAGCTTTCTAATGAAGAACAACAAGCGGCTGAGCAATGGTTAAAACGTATTCAAGATGACCCTGCGGCATTATTAAAACGAAAATTTAAGTATCAATATGGTCAACGACAGCTACAACGTTAAGAAAAAGGCAGCAATGATGAAAAATAACCTGTTGAAATACTTTGTTTTAATATCAGTTTTTCTAGTTAGCACGCATAGTATTGCGCTTGATATAAATGTCTCTGTTGATAGAAATCCAGTCAGTATTAACGAATCTTTTAAGTTAATTTTTAGTATGGAGGAGTCGCCTGATGATGATCCGGACTTTAGCCCATTGGATGATAAGTTTGAGGTGTTAAATCAACAAAAAAGCAGTCAATCTTCTTGGGTTAATGGCCGATCAACAAAGTCTATTTCTTGGACCTTAGATGTCATGGCAAAACAGACCGGTCCACAACAAATTCCGGCTATATCATTTGGTGATGATGTATCAAAAGCGCTGAGCATTACGGTTTTAGCAAACAGCACAAGCGATAAAGTGGACATTGATGATGACCTATATTTACAAGTAGAGGTTTCGCCAGAGCAGCCTTATGTTCAGTCTCAATTATTGTATACCGTACGTTTATTCCAGCGTGTGCAAATTTCAAAAGCATCACTTTCTGAACCAACAATCGACAATGCCATCGTTGAAAAAATAGGTGAAGATAAGCAGTATAACAAGCAGTTAAATGGGGTTAATTATTCGGTTTTCGAACGTAAATATGCCATTTTTCCTCAACAAAGCGGGCCATTAACAATTCCACCCACGGTATTAACAGCACAAGTGGTTACCGGTGCCGGTCGGTCATGGAATGGCAGTCTGTTTAATACTCAACGTACAAAAACTAAACGGGTTCAATCAAAAGCAGTTAATGTTGATGTGCAACCTGCGCCAGCAAGCTTTACAGGTGAGCATTGGTTGGCTGCCAAAAGTGTTCATTTACAACAAACTTGGTCAAACGACGAGTTAAGCGTAACAGTAGGGGAGCCGTTAACTAGAACGTTAACAATGTTGGCGAGAGGTGTAACGGCCAGTCAACTACCAGAGTTAAATACTGATACAGCGTCTTCGCAGCTTAAAGTGTATCCAGATCAGCCCTTGTTAAGAATCCAAAGCGAAGAAGACGGCGTTATAGCGTTGAGAGAACAAAAAGCAGCTATTATTCCTGCTAAGGCTGGGGACTATACATTACCCGCTATAGAGGTGCCTTGGTTCAATACAATAACAGGGCGTATTGAAACAGCCGTTATTCCAGAAATGACCATTACTGCCGTTGCGCTTGAATCGGTCGAAATACCGCAGGTTATAGCCACGGAGCCTAATCAAAAATTAGTTACTGAGATAGACAGGCTTGATCAGGCAGCAACGGTTAATACCACAGAGCATTATTGGAAATGGTTAGCTATTATATTTGCAATAGCTTGGTTAATTACTCTTGTGTGGGTGGTTATAAAGGGACGGTTTAGACGTTCTTCAAGCTCTTCAATAGACGAAGAAAATAGCTCAGTGAAAAAAGCGATTAAAGACCTGCAGCAAGCCTGTAAAGCGAATGATCCTAAAGAGGCAAAAAAGGCGTTAATAACTTGGGGCTTTGTACAATTTAACAGCAAAGAACTTGATCAAATAAGCCGGTATTGCAGCAAAGAATTACAAGCAGAAATTGAACAGCTTAATCAGGCGCTGTATTCAAACAATGATATTGAATGGAAAGGTGAGGATTTGGCAGGCTTGGTTAATGAACATAGTCAGCGCTTGCAAAAAAGAGATAAAAGAGCCGAGTGTTTAGAACCGCTTCATAAACTATAGGTATAATAAATTAAATATTTATCATATAGTTAAAAGACTTTTATAATGTAATATATTATATTTATTTATTGTTAAAATTTAGAAAATTTGTTGACTGAATTAAGGCAAGGCTAAAGTTTAAATGAGCTTGTATAAAGTTAAATTACTACAACTTAATCACTGTTGCAGCTTAACCAGACTGCGGCTCTAATTAAATTATCTGCTATAAAAAAGGCCCCAGACGGGGCCTTTATATTGCTGACTCATTAGTCTAAATTTAACGGCTTAACAAGGTATTAACGTTGGATGAAAGATTCAATCACAGTACTGATTTTTGGGTCTTGGTAAGCCAAGGTTTTCACGTAAGGTATTACCTTCGTAGCTGGTTCGATAGACGCCACGTCTTTGTAGTTCTGGGACTAGTTTTTCAACAAAATCATCTATGCCCTGAGGTAGGTAAGGAAACATGATATTAAAACCATCACAGGCATTAGAATTTAGCCACTCTTCCATTTGGTCCGCTATCATTGAGACGGTTCCTAACATTTCTAAACAGCCATAAGAGCCGCCAACATATTGGGCTAATTCGCGTACAGTCATATTGTCTTCTTTTGCCATATCAACAAGTTTTTGACGACCAGATTTAACTGCGTTGGTTTCGGGTATTTCAGGAAGAGGGCCATCAAGATCAAACTTGCTAGCATCACATCCTAACAAAATGGATAAAGAGCCCATGCCTGTGCTAGGGTCAACCATGCTATCTAGTTGACGTTTTTTATTTTTTGCTTCCTCTAAGGTATCACCAATAATAACAAAGCAACCAGGGAAAACTTTAAGGTGATCTGGGTTTCTTCCGTAGGCTTTAGCGCGTGATTTTATATCGGCATAATATTCTTGTGCGGTACTTAGTGTACTAGCGGCTGAAAAGACCATTTCTGCTACTTCTGAGGCAAACTGGCGTCCTGCTTCAGAGGCACCAGCTTGGACTATAAGAGGCCAGCCCTGAACCGGACGTGCTACATTTAAAGCACCTTCAACAGCATAAAACTCACCTTTATGTTTAGGTGGGTGCAATTTATCAAGGTCTGCAAATATGCCCGTTTCAGTGTTTCTAAGAATAGCGTCATCTTCCCAGCTATCCCATAGTTTGGTTACCACCTCATAACACTCTCGTCCGCGTTTATAGCGCTCGTCGTGTTCTACTGCTTCTGGTAAACCAAAATTAAGGGCTTCTAACGGGTTAGAAGAGGTCACAACATTCCAGCCAGCTCGTCCTTCACTGATGTGGTCTAGTGAAGCGAATTTTCGTGCAATATGGTAAGGCTGGTTGTAGGTTGTGGATGCGGTAGCAATTAGGCCTATATGTTCTGTAACGGCAGCAAGCGCAGGCAGTAGGGTTAGGGGTTCAAGGGATACAACAGTTGCACTTCGTTTTAATGCCTCATCGGGCATGTTTAACAATGAAACGTGGTCCGCCATAAAGATGGCATCAAAAAGCCCTTTCTCTAAGGTTTGTGCAAAACGAATATGGTGTTTAAAGTTAAAGTTTGCATCTGAAAATGCATCAGGGTAGCGCCAACTGCAACTATGGATGCTGGCTGGGCGCATAAAAGCCCCAAAGTGTAACTGTTTTTTTGTACTCATCGTTGCCTCATTCTTTGTAGTATTAAGTTTTTATTTTAGGTTTGGAGGTTCTTTCCAATTAAGCTACTTCGAGCTTTTATTGGTGTTCTGAGAAAATTTTCTATTGTTATTATTTTTTTATATGCGTTGAATCTAACGTTTGAACTGCCCTATATATAAACCATAAAAGTGGGAATAGTCCATACAAAAACTATATAAATGTCTGTCATTAATTACTCGTAGCTCGTTTAAATGACACATGCTTGAGTCGTTTTGTTAATGACGTTACGTTAATAATTAGCCCTTTAATCATCTATATGGGTTTTGATAAAAGTCCCTATCGAATGAATGGCTTGGCGCGCTTCTGGAATCAATCTGGACATTAACTGCCAGACATGAACTTGGCCATGCCAAACTTCAAGCGTTGTATCGACACCTGCTTTTTTTGCAAATTTGTTCAAACGGACGGCATCGTCAAGTAATACCTCATCACTGCCCACTTGAATTAATAGGGGAGGGAGTCCATTTAGCTCGGCAAAAAGAGGTGAAACTCGTGGGTCATTAGCGGCTACATCACCCAGGTATTGATCAGCTAACCATGTTAAGGATTCCTTACATAAAATTGCATCTGCCTTGGTATTCGTTTGCATCGAGTCACCAGAAAAGCTTAAGTCGACCCAAGGAGACAGGCAGATACCTGTAGCCGGTAATGGGATGGACTGCTCTTTTAAGGCAAGCATCAGTGAAATAGTAAGCCCTCCACCGGCTGAATCACCTGCAATAACAATTTTTTTCGGATCTTGGCCGTCATCTAACAAGGCTTTATAAGCAGACACTGCATCGTCCAGTGCAGCTGGGAAGGGTGCTTCTGGTGCTAAACGGTAATCTAAAACAAATACCCTTGCTTGAGCTAAATTAGCTAACATGGCTGCCAAGCCTCTATGACTGGTAGGCGATCCAACCACATAGCCACCTCCATGCAAATATAAAATAGTCGTTTCTTTACTGCCTAATTGCGCTTCATGCCATTCGCCGGGAACACCCCCTAATGTAGTCACTCGCCCTCGTTCAGGTTTGACGCTCATGACTGCTAACTTGTCCATGTTATCGCGTTCTTGAACCAAATTACGACTGGCTGTGAATTTCCTTTTAATGGTCATTCGCAAAACCTTCGCTAATAACTGACTTCGTATGCTTGCCATTACTGCCTCCTTTATTTATTGATAGTAAACCATAAACCACTACGTAGTATTCATCAGATATTCTTCATCATTTTAGTAAGCGTATAACTTTTTGCTAATATTTAATATCATTAGCTAAAAAAGTTTTTATAATGAGTGTTAGAATTTGTAATATAAGAATTAAAACAATAACTAAGGGCTAGGCATGTCAACGATAAAAACAATTAAAGCGTTAAAGGATGGAGGCGTTAAGGAACCACGGGTGATTATTATGGGTGCCGGTATGTCGGGTATCTTAATGGGCATTAACTTACTAAAGGCGGGGCTAACAAATTTTAGTATTTATGAAAAACGTAGCACTATAGGTGGCACCTGGCGTGAAAACACCTATCCTGGAATTGCATGTGATATACCATCTTATTTTTATACGTACAGCTTCGAGCCTAACCCACATTGGACGCGGCGTTTTCCCCCGGGTTCAGAAATTCAAGCCTATTTTGAGCGAGTTTTTGAAAAGTACCAATTGGCAAGTTACACAACCTTTAATGAAGAAATAACCAATACCCAGCACAAAGATGGGCAATGGCATGTTGAAACGGCCAGTGGAAAAACAGATACCGCTGACTTTATTGTGGCGGCAACTGGGGTGTTACATAAGATCAACGAACCTAAATTTGAAGGTATTGAGGACTTCGAAGGTGATGTTTTTCATACGGCCCGCTGGAATCATGACGTTGAGTTATCAGGTAAAAGGATTGGTGTGATTGGCGGGGGGTCAACAGGCACCCAAATGATCGATCCTTTATCTAAGGTTGCTAAAAAGTTGACTTTATTTCAACGTACGCCGCAATGGATTTTCCCGATTCCTGATAAGGCTTATTCTAAACTGTGGATTCGTTCGGTTAAACGGTTTCCTGTTCTTGGGAAGTCTCTTTACCGGCTTTATAAGTTTATGCAAGAAAGAACAGTCGGTGTTGCAACGGTTAAGCCTGGTTGGAATCGTTCAATACTCAATAAGTTGTGCGAATGGAATTTAAATCATGTGAAAGACCCTGTGTTGCGCGCTAAGTTAACGCCTAATTATGAACCTGGCTGTAAGCGCCTTGTGATGTCCACCAGCTTTTATCCAGCCATTCAAAAACCGAACGTTGACTTAGTGACAGAAGGCATCGATAAAATTGAAGCAAAAGGTATCCGTACTAAAGATGGCGTCTTGCATGAGCTTGATCTTATCGTACAAGCGACAGGGTTTGATGGTTTTGCTTTTATGCGCCCGATGACCATGCAAGGCACGAATAACACAACATTATCCGAGGCATGGGAAAGCGGCCCGCGTGCTTTTCGTGCGATTACTATTCCAAATTTCCCCAATTTTTTTATGTTAAATGGCCCCAATAGCCCTATAGGGAACTATTCATTAATTGCCATTGCCGAGACGCAAAGCAGCTATATCATGAAATGTATTCAAAAATATATGGAAGGTGTTTTTGATTATATTGAGCCTAAACAAGAAGCTGTTGATGATTTTTATAAAACAGTTCATGAAGCGCTCCCGGGCACCATTTGGACGACAGGTTGCCAAAGTTGGTATTTAGATGATAACGGTGTGCCATTATTGTGGCCGTGGTCACCACAACGTTATGCAAAAGAAATGAGTCAACCAGACTTTAATAATTATCATTTGAAAAAAGCGTAGCTATTAAGTGGAGACAGCTGTCTGTTCTATAAGGTTTCACAACCTTTAGCCGATACTTAAATAATACTTGTTAAACTGTTTTGAGCCTTAGTCGTTGAGATGAGGCTCTTTTTTGAGGGCTAGACTTTAGGGACGGTTAGCTATTTTTGTATAAATAGGCCAGTTAAAACAACCTTTATGTGGGGTTTGATAATTCAGCCAAGGCACCTTTTATAACATGTGCAGACGATCTTAATAAAATAATGGCCAAGAAAGAGGCAATGATAATATCGGGAATCCCAGAATTAAAAAACCACACGCCAAGGGCTGCTAAAAGAACAGATAAGTTAGATGCGATATCATTTCGTGAGCACTCAAACACAGAGCTCATATTTATATCCTCGTGCCGATGTTGCCAAAGTAGTAAAAGGCATAAGCCATTGGCCAGTAGGCCGGCAATACTAAAAATACTCATTACTTCGTAAACTGGCAGGGTGGGCGTTACTAGTCGATATATTATCTGGGCGATAACAACACTCGCGACAATAAAGATTAGCCCACCTTTGAAAAGTGCAATGCGGGCTTTTAGTTCGGGTCCTTTAGATACTGCAAATAAACTCAGAGCATAGGTTAGTGCGTCGCCTAGGTTATCCAAACTGTCAGACATTAACGCTGTAGATTGACCATAAAAGGCAGCAGCTACTATTACCACGAACATAATGGCATTTATCCAGAGCACCTTAATTAGCGTGCTACGCTGTCTACCTTCTTTTGCATCTAGTGTGCAGCTATTGTCGCAACATGATCCCATATGGTTACCTTAAAGAGCGAATGTCATGGGTAGAATTGAATTATGAACATTGAGTGTGGGCATAAAGTCACCGGTATTATTTATGCTCTTTTTTTGATTGAGCCGACAATAAAAAGCAGTAATACAGCGCCCACAGTTGCGGTGATGATTGAACCAATCAAACCACCCGCAGAAATACCTAACAAACCAAAGACAAACCCACCAAAGACAGCGCCAATAACACCAACGACAATATTGCCTAATAAACCAAAACCGTTACCTTTCATCAGTGTGCCCGCCAACCAACCAGCAATGCCACCAATGGCTAAAAAAATTAAAATGTCCATTGTTTTATCTCTTAATATATAACGTTTATATAAGTTTACCCTAGCATACGGGATATTAGTTGGCGAATGAAAATATCAATCCGTCACCGGCTTTATTTGGTAGGTAGACATTCTTTAGGCCATGTCGTTTTTAAAATAAGCAAGTTCATTATATTTATTTGAACGAGTTTAAAACAACCATGTTGTTGGGTTTGGGTACTCTTGTTGTTGCTCTAGTAATTTAAGGCCTTTTATACAGCGAATAATCAGCCATACCACAGAAAACATTAGTACTAAGTAACCGATTAGAACGGAGGCTAGTAGAGTGCCGACTAGGATAAAGAGAATACCAATCCAAAAGGTCCTAATCTGGAACCGATAATGGCTTTTTAACCATTCCGGTGAGTCGTTTTGGTTAAGGTAGGCCATGACGATGCCAATGATGCTAGTGATACCAAAAACAAGCCCTACCAGATACAGAATGTAGATAGTTTTAGCGGTTCGATCTGTGCTTGGCCCTAGTTGTGCGATTGGTTTATTCATAACTTTTGTCCATATTAGTTTTGTGGATCACAGGTTCAACTTAGTTACCCTTATACTAAGGTGAGGGTGGTGCAATCATTACGCGATCTCGACCTTGTTGTTTGGCGTTGTACATAGCCTCGTCAGCGCGAGCTAAGAGGCTTTCAATGGACTCGTTGTTGTCAAACATGGCAACGCCGGCACTGATAGTTATCGTAATAAATTCTTCGCTGTTTAGCTTGACGGGGTGTAAAGCTAAAGTGTGTCTTAGTTTGTTACCAAATTCCTCTGCACGTTCTATGTTTGCACCAATTAGCACAAAGATAAATTCTTCTCCCCCGATTCGTCCACAAAAATCAGTTTTTCGGCCTATACCTGAGGCTATTTGTGCAAATTCTACCAATGCTTGATCGCCTGCGGCATGTCCGTATTTGTCATTAATACTTTTAAAATGATCAAGGTCTATTGACAGTACACAGAGTTTTTTGAAAAACCTATTGGATTGATCGATGAGTTGATGCAAACGCTCAAAGGTGGCACGTCGGTTAGGTAGGCTGGTTAACTCGTCAATTCTTGCTAAGGCTTCAAATTCTTCTTCTGATATTTTTTTGTATAACAGGTAGCTGAAGGTATCAGAGAGTAACTGCATCAAGATGTAGTCGTCCTTACAAAAAGGGTCAACAGGAGAGGAGCTGGTGAAATTTACGGTTCCATAGAGTTTGCCATCCAGTTTTAATGGCGTGCCGATGTACGATTCTAATTGGAAATTCTTGTAGCAAGGGTGGTTTTGAATTTGACTCTTACCTACAAAATGAAAGCCAACAGTTTTATTTTCTTTTAATGTGTGAACACAGTAAGTTCCCTCTAGGTCAAATTGTGTTTTTGGCTTTAATTGACCATTAAAATCGACGCAGTTTTCAACCGTATACTCATTGCCTTCAATATGAGACATTATGGCTGTTTCCAGACCAAAATGATTAAGGCCAATGGTCAATAATGATTCTATTTTTTGCTCATAACTTAAGCTAAGGTCAGAGGTTACATTGTGAATTTTTTGCAGGGCATCTAAAGATTGGTCGGCTGAGCGTGCAGGGCGGATAAGGCCTAAAAATCCAATGACCGCTCCATCAGAAGAATGCATAATGGTCCCTGTTGTTACGCCAAGGAAAATTTCTCCGTCCGAACGGCGATATAAAATCCTATAGTTTTCTGTAGGCTTTTCGCTTGCTAGGTTATAGCGATGCCGACCTTGTTCTGAAAAATCATTTTCATCGGCATAAAGTATTTGGGACACTTTTCCATACAGCTGCTGTTTCGAGTAACCAAATAAACGTTCTGCTGCCAAGTTCATATACACTAGGCGTCGATTGGTATCGGCAACTAAAATAGCTTCTTCAAAACCATGGAATATTTCGGAAAGCAGTGCTGATGAAATCGCACTTACTTCGTCCGCAGCTATCATTGATTGCATATTGTCTAACTTAAGTTCATTCATAATTTACCTCAGTAAAATCTATTGCGATAGTGCTAGCAAATAGTGGACCACGATAGAGACCGAAAAACGTGGCGTATTGTAGGTCAGTTACTTTGAACAGTTGTGTACTGTAAGTTTTGGTGTTTATTGAGACTTCCATAAGAATAACCTGATATAGAGTCCAATAGCCAAACCTAAACTTGCTAATAAATAATCATGGAAAACATCAAATAAGAGATCAACCAAGGGCTTCTTTAAGGGGCACAATACTGCTGAGAACCCACACTACTACAAGGATTAAGACGGTTGCAAATAGAAAATATAAATACTTGTGGTTTTTTTAATATGGATCATTTTTAAGGCAGTTTTTAGGCGTATTAAGGGAGAATTAGAATTCAATGATAATGGACTCATTAAGTAGCCTCATAATGAGGCTGTTGTTCTGATTTAATAGATGGATTTTGATACGCTAGTTAAATGAATTTTTCAGATTTTTTTAAAGCAATAAAACAGGGCGCAGTCGTGATTACCGTGAATCAGCGTTTATCACGACACTTAACAAGTCGGGTTGAACAAGCGCTAGTGGATGAAGGTGCGGCTGTCTGGGATTCGCCTATGATTATGTCGTTTGATGTTTGGTTATTACAGTGCTGGCAACGACGGTTTGATCTGCAAAGCAATGAGGCATCGGCTTCGTTAGTGAATAAAACTCTATTAACACAGGAACAAGCGCTAGTTATTTGGGAACGTGTTATACGACAGACCTTGGGTGCTGAGTTATTAAACGTACCAGCAACAGCCAAAGCAGCCAGTAAAGCCAGACAACTAAGCCTGCAATGGATGATCGCTGAAAACGCGGTGAATGATATTTCTACCGGTGTTGATATGGCCTCGTTTAACCAATGGCATGATGCGTATAAAGATGAATTAAATAAATCAGCTTGGATAGATCGTGCGCAGTTAATAAAAACGGTAAGTGAATTGGTAGATCAAGATTGTTTGCCATTGCCAAATCAGATTATTTTTTCAGGGTTTGAAATTTATACGCCGACACAACAGTCATTGCATGCATTGTTAATAGAGAAAGGGCATCAACTTAGCGAGTTTTCTGCAGAGGCTGCTACAAACCAGACGCATGTGCTTAAAGCTATTGATCGTAAAGAAGAAGTGAAGCTAATGGCGCAATGGGCAAGAGAGCGTTTGGATGAAAACCCTGACAATAAGATCGGTATAGTCGTGCCAGATTTAGAAGTCATGCGAGAATCGATTGAGTCAGCCTTTAAAACGGTTTTTTATCCTAGTGTTGTTTACCCAGTAGATGTACCTTTTGAAAAACCATATAACGTGTCGTTGGGCCAGTCTCTATTAAGCTATTCTCCCATTCAACAAAGCCTTCGGTTGTTACAATTTTGTAGCCAACCAATAACTTTTAGTGAACTGTGTCTATTGCTTCGTTCTTCTTTTATTACGGCGGGGCAAAAGGAATGGGGTCAGCGCGCACGATTGGAAGTTGTTCTACGTAAAAAAGGCATCTTGTCCTGCTCGGTCAAGCAGTTACGCAATAGTCTTCAGGCACCTAAAGACGATGAGTCTTTATGCCCGTTACTGCTTAAGTGTTTAAATCAGGTAATAGAGCTACTAGAGGCAAAGCCAAACCGTGTGCTGCCGTCAGACTGGGTACAGCTGTTTAGGTCTTTTTTAGCCACCATGGGGGTGCAAGGCGATCGAGTATTAAGCTCCACAGAATACCAAGTATTCCAAGTGTGGGACGATGTGTTGAAAAGTTTTTCAACCTTGGATGAGGTGTATAGTGTAATCACCTTTGAAACGGCACTAAATGCATTACGAAAAATACTACTTGAACGTGTTTTTCAACCTGAAACCCCAACAGCAGCGATTCAAATAATGGGTTTAATGGAGGCATCAGGACATACGTTTGATGCGTTATGGGTGTGTGGTTTAGATGATAAAACATGGCCACAATCGCCAAACCCTAGCCCTTTTTTACCGCTTGCCGAACAGCGCAATAAAGGTTTGGTTCAATCATCTGCTGAACACCAATATCAACATGCGAAAATAATCACAAAAAACTGGGCTCGCTCAGCAAAAACAGTGGTGTTTAGTTTTTCTCATGTTAAGGATGAAACACTACAAGCAAAGAGCTCACTGATAGAAGGTTACCCTGTGATAACAAAGGAGCAGTTATTACAACAACTACCCGTGAATCCAATTGAACACCGAGTAGGTAATAAGAATTTTAAATGGATTGAAGATGTTTTCGGGCCATTGCTAGAAAAAAGCGAAACAGTGCGCGGTGGTGTCAGCATATTGAAAGATCAAGCCGCGTGTCCATTTAAAGCTTATGTGCATTTTCGTTTGCAAACGAACGCTTTACAAGAGCCTGAGCCAGGAATAGATGCACGCTTACGCGGTAGTCTTGTACATCGAAGTTTAGAAGAACTATGGACGAAGATTAAAACGCATAAAGCCTTATGTGATTTATCAGTTGATGAACAATATGAGCTGGTCAAAGCGATTGTGACGGCTGTCGTTCAAACTGAAAGTAAACGGACCGCTATTTTAAAGAAAGCACTGGGTCAGCTAGAAACCGAAAGAATCACGCAATTATTAATGGCATGGCTGAACATAGATCGCCAACGAGAGCCGTTTGAGGTTATTGCAACGGAATTAAAGCAGTTGTTAAGCGTTGGAGAATTACAACTTAACACCATTATTGATCGTGTGGATAAGCTACCAGATGGTTCATTAGCGATTATTGATTATAAAACAGGTGATTGCAGTATTAATAGTTGGTTTGGTCTGCGGCCTGAAGAGCCACAATTACCACTGTATAGTGTATTTAGTGAAGGTAATGTAGGTAGCATCAGTTTTGCACAACTTAAAAAAGGCCAAACTCAGTATCAAGGTTTAACGGATAGTGACGATCACTTTTCTACATTAAAAAACTTAGCGGATAAAAAAGTAAAAGCAGACTATGATCAATGGAATAGTCAAATGGGTCATTGGCGTACAGTGTTGGGTGGTTTGTCCGATGAGTTTGTTACAGCTAATGCACGTGTGAGCCCAACGGCCAAGGCTTGCCAATATTGTGATTTGACTAGTCTATGCCGTATTAATGAACAAATAACGCAAAGGGCTGCTGAAGATGAGTAAACCGCATGATATTGCTCAACGACAAGAGGTGCTGGATGTTAACCAATCGTTTATCGTTCAAGCGCCTGCCGGTTCGGGAAAAACCAGTTTATTAACGCTAAGGTTTTTGCATTTACTAAGTATTGTTAATAACCCTGAAGAAATTTTAGCGATTACCTTCACGAAAAAAGCAGCGGCTGAAATGCACCTGCGTATCATAGAGTCGATTAAGTTAGCGACTAAGCCTTGTCCTGAGAATGAGTTTGAAGCACAAACATGGTTAGTTGCTGCAAAAGTGCTCGAGCGTGATGAAGCCTTACAATGGCATCTGTTACAAAACCCAAACCGTTTACGAGTGCAAACCATTGATTCATTGTGTGCGCACTTAGTGAAGCAAATGCCAATTACTGCACAGTTTGGTTCTTTGCCCAACATTCAACAAGATGCCAGTTCTCTATACACTCAAGCAGCTAGCAACTGTTTAAAAGAACTTGACAGTAATGACCGTGTTGGCGAAGCGATAAGGTTACTGTTAACTCATGTGGATAACCATTTGTCACGAGCTGAAGATTTAATTTCATCGATGTTAGCTTCAAGAGACCAATGGCTACGCCACGTCTTAATGAGTGACTCTGATGCAGCTAAACGTGAAGCATTAGAAAACGTTTTAACGCAAACGGTCGAGTCAACACTGGCTGATATTGTGCAGCACCTGAGTCAACAGCAAGCAGATGTTCTAAAAGATTTACTACAGTTTGCGGCAACTAATTTAAGTGATAAAACGTCACCTGTGTGTTACTTGGCTGAACACCTTGATGAGTTGGACACCTCGGCTGATTCATTAAATGATTGGTTAATCTTGAGGGACTTTTTGCTCACCGGTGCGGGAACTTGGCGTAAACAAGCAGATGCAAAAATGGGTTTTCCACCCGTCAGTCAAGCCAGTAATAAAGATCAAAAGGCTCTGTACACAGATAAAAAGAATGACTACAAAGCGTTGTTGTTGGCCTTACAAGAAAATGATGAATTAACCGAAGCTATGGCTTGGTTGCGTTACCTGCCAAGTCCAGGATATAGCGATCAACAATGGCAAATTATTCAAGCTTTATTATTGATCTTGCCGCAAGCCGTTGCTCATTTACGATTGGTGTTTCAACAGATGGGTTGTGTTGATTTTTGTGAAGTGTCATTAAGTGCCAGTCGAGCGATTCATGATGCGAGCGGAATGACCGATGTTGGTTTAAAGCTAGATTACCAACTGCAACACATGCTTGTTGATGAGTTTCAAGACACGTCTGAAACTCAATTTATGTTATTAAAAGATTTAGTGGCAGGTTGGCAAGAAGGCGATGGGCGAACATTATTTTTGGTGGGTGACCCGATGCAATCTATTTATCGGTTTCGTCAGGCTGAGGTTGGCCTGTTTTTAAAAACTCAGCAAGATGGTTTGGGTGAAGTTAAGAATATTAAACCGGTTAATATTGCGGTTAATTTTCGCTCGCAAGAAGGGGTTATTAACTGGGTAAATGAGGCGTTTAGCCGGATTATGCCGCCAAGTGATAATATATTCAGTGGTGCCATTTCTTATAAAGCTTCAATAGCATTTAAAACAGCACAAGCTGCAACTAATGGCGTTCAATATTACCCGTATGAAAGCAGAGTTCAAGAGGGTAAAGGCTTATTAGCCTTAATTCAGCAGATTCAACAAACATCGCCTAACGAGTCAATCGGTGTGTTGGTTCGAGGGCGTAAGAGCTTAAGTGAGTTGGTTATCGCGTTAAATGAGGCATCTGTGGCTTATCAAGCCAGTGATATCGACCCACTTAATACACGACAAACAGTGATTGATTTAATGTCCCTGACACGAGCCTATTTACACCCGGCAGATCGGTTGGCGTGGTTATCTGTATTACGTGCGCCATGGTGTGTTCTAAGTTTGGTAGATATGCATTTGTTACTAGAAGGCGAAACGAATGAAACGGTCTGGCAGTTAATACAACACAGTGAACGGATACAGAAATTATCGCAAGACGGGCAAAGGAGTATTGCCCATGTGGTATCACATTTTAAGGTTGCACTGTCGTATCGAGAACAGATGAGTGTGACCGACTCAATACGTGGTTTATGGTCTGAGTTGTTAGGCCCTGAGGGTTTATCGTCTGCTGCTGATTTGGCCGATTGCGAACGGTTTTTTGAGTGTTTGCAAATGTTAGAGCTTGATAAAGGCAGTGTTGATATCACAGAGCTTGAAGAGCAGATTGATAAACTGTACGCAGCTCCAAACACACAAGCGCCTGATACATTACAGATAATGACGATACATAAAGCTAAAGGTTTGGAGTTTGATCATGTAATTTTGCCGGGCTTAGATAGACGCTCAGGGCGAGATGAGTCACGTTTGTTGTCTTGGCTAGAACGCCCTTCGGAGATAGCGGGGGGTAGTGAGTTAATGATTGCACCCCTTAAGGAAGTGGGGGCGAACGAGGATGATGCCATTGTTAATTATTTAAATAGGGTAGAGCAGGAAAAGGCCATTCATGAAAGTCAGCGATTGTTATATGTGGCGGCGACCCGTGCTAAAAAACAATTACATTTAAGTTTTTGCTTAACGCTTAACGAAAAAACACAAGAGGCTAAAACGCCTGCGAGTAATACCTTACTTGGTTTGCTTTGGCCGACAATTAAAGATGAGGTTGTTATTAAATTTTCAGATAACAAACTAGATGACAATAAGGCACTAACAAATTGTTATTTAAAGAAAATAAATATATACGATGTTGATAAAAAAGATTATTCAATGCTGGATTATCAGCATGGTTTAGATAATAGGGTACGGCTACAAACAAATATCATTGAATATGATTGGGCCTCAGATTTAGCCGCATCGGTCGGGACTGTTTGTCATCAATGGATGCAAATAATGGGTGAGCGAGGCTGTTTAAAAGTTGATGATGGAATGATGCGAGTAAAGGTTCAACAGCAACTTGTAGAGCTTGGCGTCTTACCTCGGCACCTTGATGAAGCTACTCAGCGTGTTTTACACGTTCTTGATGTTTGTGTGAAAGATTCGCGTGGTCAATGGGTTCTTAATAATCAGCATGAAGATAGTCAGTTTGAATTATCGCTGTCAGGAGTAGTGGATGAAGCGATCATTCATTACCGATTAGACAGAACCTTTGTTGATGAGGGTAAACGTTGGATTATTGATTTTAAAACAAGCCGCCATGATGACGATGATAAGGAGCAGTTTTTGGACGCTGAAGTGACACGATATAAGGCTCAACTTGAACGTTATGCCCAATTGATGAGCAAAAAGGAGTCGCGACCGATTATGTTAGGGCTTTATTATCCAGAATTTGCTGGGTGGCGAAGCTGGGAATATATGGATGTTTAAATCGCGAAAAGCTTGCTTAATAGGCCTTCTAGCGTTGTTATTTGTAGGTTTTTATTGGCTAGGTTTTGATCAATATATCGATTTAACTGTTTTAAAAGAAAAAAACGATGAATTAGCCGCTTATTACATTGCAAACCCCTGGCAAACTTCCGCTTGGTTTTTTGTTTTTTATATTATTTCAACGGCTATTTCTATACCGGGGGCTAGTATTCTGACCTTGGCGGCGGGTGCAATTTTTGGTTTGTTTTGGGGCGTTATATTAGTTTCATTTGCATCAACAATAGGGGCGAGTTTAGCTTTTTTATTGTCTCGTTATATTTTGAAGGAGACAGTGCAGCTAAAATTTTCCGATAAACTTACCGATGTAAATGCCGGGATCAAAAAAGAAGGGGCTTTTTACCTTTTTACATTACGTTTAATTGTGCTGTTTCCATTTTGGCTTGTTAACCTGTTAATGGGGCTGACACCTATTAAATTAAGGACCTATTTTTGGGTTAGTCAAATAGGTATGTTGCCAGCCACAATATTGTTTGTTAATGCAGGTACGCAATTAACTAAGGTTGAACAGCTGTCAGATGTTTTATCACCAGCAGTCGCTATTTCATCTGCGTTACTGGGGCTATTTCCCTTATTCGCCAAAACCGTGCCGACTATTATTCGACGTTATAAAATTTTAACGTCCTATAAAAAACCTAAGGTTTTTGATTATAACTTGGTTGTAATTGGTGGTGGTTCTGCGGGGTTAGTAAGCGCTTATCTTGCAGCAGCAGTAAACGCGAAAGTCTTGTTAATTGAAAAAAATAAAATGGGGGGCGATTGCCTCTATAGTGGTTGTGTGCCCTCAAAATCACTGATTAAGTCTAGCCGTTTTTTAGCAGAATTAAGCAGAAGTAAGCACTATGGTATAAACAGTGCTTCGGCAGAATTTGATTTTGCTGAGGTTATGGAGCGTGTATCGTCGGTTATCAAGCAAATTGAACCGCATGATTCTGTAGAACGTTACACTCAATTGGGTGTTGAGTGTATGCAAGCTGAAGCGCGTGTGTTATCACCTTGGGAAATAGCCGTTGGCGATCGAATCATTAGCAGCCGACATATTATTGTTGCGACCGGTGCTAAACCACGGATACCAACGATTGAAGGGGTTGATCAAGTTCCTTATTACACATCGGACACAATATGGTCATTGCGTGAACAACCGAAACACCTTCTTGTTGTTGGGGCTGGGCCTATTGGTTGTGAATTGGGTCAGAGTTTTAGTAGATTAGGCAGCAAGGTAACCCTTATTGATAACGCCGATCGCATTATGCCGTCTGAGGATGAAGAGTCAGTCGGTGTGTTAAGGACTCATTTGGAACACGATGGTGTTGAATTAAAACTACAATATTCGGTTGATTCCTTCGCAATGGACAATAATCAATGTGTCGCCACGCTTAAATCGGCACAAGGTAAGCCGTTAAAACTTATTTTTGATGCGGTACTCTTTGCTGTTGGACGAGAGGCCAATGTTGCTGGTTTAGGTTTGCAAGAGCTTGGGGTTCAATTAACACAATCGGCGACGATAAAGGTCGATAAATACATGAGAACCCATGTGCCCACCATATACGCTTGTGGAGATGTCGCTGGGCCTTACCAATTTACCCATACCGCTGCACATTTTGCTTGGTATAGCGTTGTGAATAGTTTATTTGGTGATTTTTGGCGTTTTAAAGCAGACCGAAGGGTGATCCCAAGGGTGACCTTTACAGAGCCAGAAATAGCCAGTGTGGGTTATAACGAGCAATCAGCAAAAGCGGCGGGCTTGCAAATAGAGACAACAAAATTTGAGTTTAATGAACTTGATAGAGCCATTGTAGAGGGTAAAACAGAAGGGTTTGTTAAAGTGCTAACTGCAGCAGGAAAAGATCATATTTTAGGCGTTACCATTGTTGGAGAACATGCTGGTGAAATACTGCCTGAGTTTGTTTTAGCCATGAAGCATGGGTTGGGCTTAAATAAAATATTAGCAACGATTCATGTGTACCCAACATGGGCTGAAGCAAGTAAATATACAGCGGGGGTCTGGAAAAAGAACCACCAGCCTACAAAATTGCTAAAAATTTTAAAACGCTACCATTTAGCTAGGCGGAGTTAACTATGCACCCAACGTTAGCTAAGCTAGTGGATACAAACTTCCCTGCGATAACACGAACTAAACTTCACACGTTACAAGTAAACATGGGGTATTTGTGTAACCAGTCCTGCTTACACTGTCATGTTAATGCTGGTCCGACACGTAAAGAAATAATGGCGAAAGAAACTATCGATCAAGTCTTTAAGTTTATAGATCAGCAGGCTATTAAAACACTCGATTTGACCGGCGGTGCGCCAGAAATGAACCCTTGTTTTCAATATGTCGTTATAGAAGCGAGAAATAGAGGAGTGGAGGTCATTGATCGCTGCAATTTAACGATTCTTGAAGAACCGGGTTATGAATATTTGGCTGATTTTTTAGCATCTAATAAAGTACAAATTGTTGCCTCCTTACCATGCTACTCCAGTGATAATGTAGATGCACAACGTGGTAAGGGGGTCTTTGAAAAGAGTATCACTGCGTTAAAAAAACTAAATACCCTCGGTTATGGGGAAGCATTAGAGCTAAACCTTGTATATAACCCACAGGGTACTCAATTGCCGCCAGATCAGTCGGCTCTTGAAGCGGATTATAAAGACCATTTATTTGAACACTTCGGCATTGTGTTTACGCGTTTGTTCACGATAACAAATATGCCCATTAAGCGGTTTGGTAGCTGGCTGATTTCAACAAGTCAGTTTGACGAATATATGAACGTACTTAAAACTGCGCACCATGCGGTTAACCTTGATCAAGTGATGTGTAAAAGTACTTTAAGTGTTGATTGGGCAGGTTATGTGTACGATTGCGATTTTAATCAAATGCTAGGCTTGCCTGCTGGCCAGCTTAAATCAAAGAGGCATATTAGCGAGTGTTTAGGGCTTGATTTTGAATCACAAGCCATTACGGTAGCCGATCATTGTTATGGTTGCACGGCGGGTAGTGGTTCAAGCTGTGGTGGCGCCTTAAAGCAGTGATTATAAAAATATCCTATAGAAGGGGCTGTTATTAATGCCTGAGCTATCTATTATTATTCCCACGCTGAATGAGGAGACGGCCTTACCGGTAACGCTGGCATCGTTACAATCGCTTAGAAGGGAAGGTGTCGAAATTATAGTGGTAGATGGCGGCAGCACCGATAAGACGGTCTGCTGCACAGAAGGCCTTGTTGAACAGCTGGTGGTCTATTCAGCAGGACGTGCGGTGCAGCTTAATAAAGGTGCACAAGTAGCACGTGGAAAGGTATTGCTTTTTTTACATGCAGATACCCTGCTAGCAGGCAGGGCCATTAAAAAACTATTAAAGCAACCGAAACAGCCAACTCTTTGTTGGGGACGTTTTAAGGTCAAGTTGGACGACACAGCAATTGTTTTTCGAATAATTGAAACGATGATGAATTGGCGCTCTTGTTTGACCGGTATCGTAACAGGGGACCATGCAATGTTTGTTTCAAAGCACTTGTTTGAACAGGTAGGCGGCTACCCGTGCATTGAGCTTATGGAAGATATTGCAATAAGCAAAAAACTAAAAAAAGTTTCAAAGCCGATATGCCTTAAAGAAACTGTTACCACATCCTGCCGGCGTTGGCAGGTTAATGGGGTCGTGAAAACAGTCCTGTTAATGTGGTCTTTAAGGTGGGCATATTTTTTTAATGCGGAACCTAAAGTATTGGCGCAGAAGTACCGCCAAATTAGAATCAAGTAGTACTGTTTTGCGACGAAGTCAGTTTTTCAATTAAGCTTTCTTTTAGCTGATCGATGATCTCGGAATCTTCAATCATTTTGTTATCGCTATCGGTAATATAGAAAATATCTTCAGCGGTTGAACCTAAGGTGGTAATTTTTGCATTTCGCACGTTAACTTTACAGGCACTAAAGCATTGCCCAATGGTGGATAAAACACCGGGTTGGTCTTGTGTGCGTATTTCTAAAATGGTGTAGCGTTTTTGATAATCACTTTTAAAGCTGATAGTCGTTTTAATGTTGAAGTGTTGAGATTGGCGAGGCCTATGCCTATCAACCGATAAAACTGATTGGTCTGGCGCTATTAAATTAGCACGTAAGACGTTGACGATAGATTGTTCACGAGTAAGGTCGGGAATAGGGCTGCCGTTATCTTCTAAAACATGGAAACTAATCAATGCGAGGTCTTCATTAGTGGTAATGATTCGAGCATCTAAAATATTAAGGCCAAGCTGATCGAGCGTTGCTGTGCAGATAGCAAATGTGCCAGCGCGATCATCTACGTAAATAAAAATTTCTGCGCCACCGCGATGTGTTTGTGGGCGTAGTAAGACCAGTGGCATCTCTTCTTGACGACAAGATGATATGGCCAATGTGTGCCAAATACTATCTTCAACAGAAAACCGTGAAAAATAATCCTTACTGATCGTTCGCCATACTCGATCAATTTTATCATCACTTAAGCCACGGATATTAAGGCCTTGTCTAGCCTGATACTGCATGTCTTTGATTTCGTCACTTAATTCATCAGTGACCGTTTGTAATCCGCGACGTAAAAGTTGCTGAGTGTTGTTGTAGAGTTCTTTTAATAACGAGCCTTTCCAGTCGTTCCACAGCGTTGGGTTTGTTGCTCTAATATCTGCAACGGTTAGTAGGTAGAGGTAATCAAGGTACTCAAGACTGCCAATTTTAGAGGCAAATTTATGAATAACAGCGGGGTCATTAATATCCTTACGCTGCGCGGTCATTGACATGATTAGGTGGTTTTGAACCAGCCAACCGACAAGGTTGGTGTCATAAGAATTGTAGCCATGCTGGCGGCAAAATTCGATGGCATCATGCATGCCAAGTTCTGCATGGTTGCCGCCGCGGCCTTTAGCAATATCATGAAATAAGCCAGCTAAATAAAGTAACTCAGGTTTGCGAATTTCTTGAAAGACATCGAAACAATGCGGCAGGTCGTCACGGTGCTTTTCTAAGGCAAACCGTCTTAGGTTTCTAACGATAAATAGGGTGTGCTGATCAACGGTATAGGCATGAAATAAGTCATACTGCATACGCCCGATAATATCGTCAAAGGCTGGAATATAAGCCGCTAATAAACCGTAGCGATTCATCCGACGAAATTGATGGGTGATGCCATGCGGTTGGCGAAGAATATCTAAAAATAAACGTTTAGCCCGAGGGTTTGCCCTGAACTCATCATCAACCAGGTGTAAAGACTCGCGTATTAAGCGGATAGTTGCTGATCTGATCCCCTTTACATCTTCATGTTTTTGTAATTGAAGGATAATATCGAGTAGAGCAGTAGGTGTTGTTTTAAAGGTATCTGGATGCGTCACCTCGATATAATCATTAATGATCCTAAAAGATTCATTGATAGGGGTCACATCCATGACTTTATTTTCTAACGCCTCATTAAATATTTGCAAGACCAGTTCATTAATGCGCTCAAGGTCCATCACAGTACGGTAGTACAACTGCATAAATGATTCGACAGCAAGGTTGTTATCGCCATCTTCAAAACCAAAGGCTAAGGCAAGGTTTTTTTGATAATCAAATAGCAGGCGGTTTTCAGGTCGATTCGCTAAAAGGTGTAATTCGAAACGGACTTTCCAAAGAAAGCGTTGCCCTTTTACCAGTGAGCGATACTCATTTTTAGTAAGAAACGCATGATTTACCAATTCACCAAGTGAATTGGAACCAAAATAACGCTGGGTAATCCATTGAATCGTTTGAATGTCTCGTAACCCACCTGGCCCTTCTTTCATATCAGGTTCTAGGTTGTAAGCGGTATTGCCAAACTTCAAGTGTCTGTTGTGTTGTTCTGCTACTTTTTCGCGAAAAAATGCAACCGGCGACCAAAGATTATCGATACTGATCTGATCTTGCATGTCAGAAAAGAAAGCCTCTGAACCTGTGATGAGGCGAGCTTCCATAAGGTTTGTAATAACCGTAATATCTAACTTAGATTGTTCTAGGCAGTCTGAAATTGTTCGTACACTTAGACCCGGCTTAAGACCAATATCCCATAGGAATGTCGAGAACGATTCGAGTTCTGTTTTGTAATTGTCGAGCTCGGATTCATCAAAGATAATGAGTAAATCAATATCGGAAAAAGGGTGCAGTTCCGCGCGGCCATAACCACCGGTGGCAATTAAGGCCAGTTGGTTAGAATAGGGACCTAATATTTCATTCCAATAGTTGGTAAGTAATTGATCGATAAAATCACTACGAGCTTTTAGAAGTGTTTCTACCGTTTCACCAGACTTAGCGCGTGTATGTAATTCATTATTAAAGGCTTGAATTAGCGCTTTAATATCAGCAATTTTATGCGCGGCTGGTTCATTTTCAGTAGGAAGAGATGTCATGATTTATATAACTCTGGTGGAATATGGGTTGCTTCAATGGCCTCGTTATCTCGAACGGTAAAAATTTCAAACCCAGTGGATGTGACCGTTAAGGTGTGTTCAAACTGTGCAGATAGGCTGCGGTCTTTAGTAACCACGGTCCAATCATCTGCCAGTGTTTTTACATTCCTTTTGCCAGCATTAATCATCGGTTCAATAGTAAAGGTCATGCCCTCTTCTAGTGTGGTACCGGTATTAGGTTCGCCGTAATGTAAAACTTGGGGCTCTTCATGAAAAACGCGCCCAATACCATGACCACAATACTCTCGAACAATAGAGTAACGCCTGCTTTCTGCAAATTTTTGAATAGCATGGCCAATATCACCAAGTCTTGCGCCGGGCTTAACCATGCTAATGCCTAGGTATAAAGCTTTTTGTGTGGTATCGATAAGACGCTTGGCTAAAATGCTTGGTTCACCAACAACGAACATTTCACTGGTATCACCATGGAACTCATCTTTAATAACGGTGATATCAATATTGACGATATCTCCTTTTTTAAGTTTTTTATGGTTGGGGATACCGTGGCAAACAGTTTGGTTAACCGAGGTGCAGATTGATTTTGGAAAGCCATGGTAATTAAGCGGGGCGGGGATTGTTTTTTGGGTGTTAACCATGAAGTCGTGACAACGTTGGTTAAGCTCCTCTGTAGTGACACCTGGAACAACATATTCCCTGATCATCTCGAGAACTTCAGCAGCTAAACGGCCAGCGACACGCATTTTTTCAATTTCAGGGGGTGTTTTTAAAGTAATACTCATATTTTAATAAATAAAGTGGTTTCAGAATATCAAACAAGTGACAGATTATAACGCTTAATAGATGAATTTAAGGTTTTTTTACAGCTTAGGCATAACACTAATATTTTAGGTTTAAATTGCCGTTTAGCTCTAGATATGGTATAAAGCGTCGCCACTTTTGGCAACAACGATCACATGCATCAACACATCCGGTAGGGTGCTTGAATTAAATCAGGTTACCGTTTGGGATGCGTGGTAGTTATCAACCCGAGTCATGTCAGATTATCTGGCTGGCTATAACATAAGGAATTAAAAGAAATGTCTAAAATCACAATGCGTGAAATGCTCGAAGCTGGTGTCCATTTTGGTCACCAAACGAGGTACTGGAACCCTAAAATGGCCCCTTACATCTTTGGTGAGCGTGGCAAAATTCATATCATTAACTTAGAGAAAACCTTACCTCTTTTTAATGATGCATTAAATTTCATCAACAAACTAGCAGCAAACAAAGGCACTATCATGTTTGTTGGAACAAAAAAAGCCGCTCGTAAAACAGTTGCAGAAGAAGCAAAACGTTGCAGCATGCCATATGTTGATCACCGTTGGTTAGGTGGTATGTTGACAAACTTCGGTACCATCAAAAAATCAATTAATCGTTTAAAAGAACTTGAAACGATGCGTGAAGACGGTAGCTTGAATCGTTTTAGCAAAAAAGAAGGTTTAAAGTTCATGCGCCAGCTGGAAAAACTAGAGCGCAGTGTTGGCGGTATTAAAGACCTTAAAGGCCCACCCGATGCTATTGTAGTAATGGATGTAGGCTATGAAAAAATCGCAGTTAAAGAAGCGGCTAAATTAGGTATTCCAGTGATTGGTATTGTTGATTCAAACAATAAACCTAATGATGTGGATTATGTAATACCAGGTAACGATGACTCAATCAGAGCCTTAACATTATATTGCCAAAGTTTTGCCGGTGCGATTCTTGAAGGTAAAGCCAGCGTAATTAAAGAATTAGTTGATAATAAAGAAGTGGCTAAATCAGTTTCTAAAAAACCGGTTGTGAAAAAAACAGCGGTAAAAAAAGCAGCAACTGAAGAAGTAAGCAAAGAAGGTTAATCGCTACAGCTTAGAAGACAATGAACGCCTCCTGTTGGGGGCGTTTTTATGATTAATTAATATAGACAGAGGTTTAGAATGAGTGTAACAGCTGCAATGGTCAAAGAATTACGTGAAAGAACGGGTTCTGGCATGATGGAATGCAAAAAAGCATTAGTAGAAACAGGTGGTGATTTAGAAGTTGCGATTGAAAACATGCGTAAATCAGGCATGGCAAAAGCAGATAAAAAAGCAGGGCGTATTGCTGCTGAAGGTGTTTTAAAGGTTGCAACATCCGGTGATGGATCAGCAACAACGATTGTTGAAATTAACAGTGAAACTGACTTTGTTTCAAAAGGTGATGATTTTGTTGAGTTTGCTACAGTGGTTGCAAACACGATTGTTAATAATGACGTCGCTGATGTTGAAGCATTAAATAATGCAACGATTGACGGTGAATCTGTGACAGTTGATGAAAAACGACGTGCATTGATTGCTAAAGTTGGTGAAAACATTAATGTTCGACGTTTTCAAACCATTAAACCTGAATCAGGCGTTGTCGGTTCATATTTGCACGGTATCCGTATTGGGGTGTTGGTTGAATTGGAAGGTGGGTCTGTTGAATTAGCAAAAGATATTGCTATGCATGTTGCTGCGACGAATCCTTTATGTATTTCTGAAGCAGAAGTACCTGCAGAGGCTATTGAAAAGGAAAAAGAAATTTTTAAAGGGCAAGCTGCTGAAAGTGGTAAGCCACCTGAGATTGTTGAAAAAATGATCGTTGGTAAAGTTAAAAAATTCTTAAAAGAAGTCACCTTATTGGGTCAACCATTTGTTAAAGATGGTGATGTTACGGTTGAGCAATTATTAAAATCTAATAATGCTAAAGTCGTATCTTTCGTACGCTTTGAAGTAGGTGAAGGTATCGAGAAGAAAGAAGAAGATTTTGCATCTGAAGTAATGGCTCAAGTACGAGGCGATTAATTTAATGAGCGAGTTGACATATAAACGAATATTGCTAAAACTCAGCGGGGAAGCCTTTATGGGCGACTCCGCTGGTGGTATTGATGGTAATACAGTTTTAAGGCTAGCAGAAGAAGTTAAGCAGCTATGTGACATTGGTGTTCAAGTTGGTCTTGTTATAGGTGGTGGAAATATTTTACGTGGTTCTGAAGTAGCTTCAGATGTTATGAATCGTGTGACCAGTGATCATATGGGTATGTTGGCGACAGTCATTAATGCCTTAGCGATGCAAGATTCATTAGAGTCTCTTGGTCAGGATGTTCGCGTTATGTCAGCGCTTCAAATTAACCAAGTATGCGAAAGCTTTAAACGTAGAAGAGCGGTTAGACATTTTGAGAAAGGCCGCGTGGTTATTTTTGCAGCAGGGACCGGTAATCCATTTTTTACCACTGATTCGGCAGCGAGCCTCAGAGGTATTGAGGTTGAGGCTGAATTGCTGATTAAAGCAACAAAAGTGGATGGCATTTATTCTGATGATCCGGTTAAAAACCCTGATGCCACGCTGTATTCACGTATTAGTTTTGATGAAGCCATTGATCAGCGTTTAAATGTTATGGACGCAACAGCATTGGTACTTTGTAGGGATCATAAGTTACCATTAAGGGTCGTTAATATTTTTGATAAAGGTGCTATTAAACGTCTTGTGATGGGTGATGATATTGGCACACTTGTAGAATAACGGTAGAGATAATTATGATTGAAGATATTGTTAAAGATGGAAACCTAAGAATGGGTAAATCCGTTGAGTCTTTTCAAAAAGCATTGACAAAAATTCGTACAGGTCGTGCGCACCCAAGTTTGCTAGAGCATATTGTTGTGTCTTACTACGATGTTGATACACCCTTAAATCAAGTAGCAACAGTTAATATTGAAGACGCTAGAACATTGTCTATTATGCCGTGGGAAGCAGGTATGATTGGCCCAGTTGAAAAGGCTATTATGAAGGCAGATCTCGGGCTTAATCCAGTGACTGCTGGTAATGTCATTCGTGTACCAATGCCACCATTAACAGAAGAAAGGCGTCGCGATCTTGTTAAAGTGGTTCGTGGTGAGGCAGAAGCTGCGAAAGTTGCGATTAGAAACATTCGTCGTGACGCAAACTCTGAGTTTAAAGAGGCGTTAAAAGAAAAGATGATTACTGAAGATGAACTTCGCTCTGGTGAAGAAAAAATTCAGAAAATCACCGATCAGCATGTAAAAGATATTGATAAGCACCTTGAGGTAAAAGAAGCTGACTTGATGTCAATGTAGGCAATGAACCTAACATCGTGTGCTGTCGTGTTTAACCTTGATCTAAGTTTTTACGACGTTGTCAAAAGAGATAAATAGGATTCTTGTGACTGACAACCAAGTTAAAAAAAATATAAAAAAAAGCCCTAAGCACATTGCCATCATAATGGATGGCAATGGGCGTTGGGCTACCGCTCAGGGTAAACCTCGTACAGCAGGCCATAAAGCGGGCGTTGATGCATTAAGAACCACTATCGAAACGTGCGCAAGCTACGGTGTAGAAGTGTTAACAGTGTTTGCATTTAGCAGCGAAAATTGGCGTCGCCCAGCGAAAGAAGTTAATGTGCTGATGGACTTGTTTATGTTGACGCTAAAAACACAAGCAAAACGATTACATAACAATAATATTCGTTTGAAAATAATTGGTGATAAAACCAAACTGTCCCAGTCGTTACAACAAAAAATTATAGATGTTGAGTTATTAACAGCTAAAAATACTGGTTTATTGCTGGTCATTGCAGCAAATTATGGTGGCCAATGGGATATTACGCAGGCAAGCCAATGTATGATGGCACATGCAGTCAGTCAAGACATTCCTTTAACAGACCTGAACATAGAAGACTTTTTATCCACTGCAGCTATACCAGACCCTGATTTATTCATAAGAACAGGTGGTGAACAGCGAATTAGTAATTTTTTACTTTGGCAAATAGCTTATAGTGAACTTTATTTTACAGACACACTTTGGCCAGATTTTGATAAGAATGCTCTTGATGTGGCCATTCAGTATTTCTCTTCTCGTGAGCGTCGGTTCGGACAGACAGGTGAGCAACTTGATGAAGATGGTTAAGGAATGACTAGTCTCGCTAAGAGGCTTCTAACAGCCATAGTATTGATTCCAGCTGTGGTCTGGATTGTAATGTATTCTTCTGAACCATTTTTTATAGGGGTTCTAAGTCTAATTGTTTTGATAGCTGGCTATGAATGGGCTGCTTTAAGTGCTGTAAAAAGCAAGCTATATAAATCTATATTTGCGATAACTGGCTTGCTGTTTTCGTTTGGTTTAACGCTTTTAAATGAACCTTTTTTAAGTGGTTTTTTTTACGCTAGTTTAATATTTTGGTTATTGGCGATCGTGTTGCTGATAACTAAAGCGCAAGATTTACTGGCAAATAAAGTAGCGCGCCCTGTGATGCTTTTAATTGGCTATTTATTGCTTGGTTTAATATTCATATCGCTTTACCAGTTGAGGCTCAATTTTGAACAAGGCCCTGAGCTTTTAATGTACCTATTATTGTTGATGTGGGTTGCTGATAGTGGAGCTTATTTTGCTGGCCGTTCATTTGGGCGTCATAAATTATCACCTCTTATTAGTCCTGGAAAATCTATAGAAGGCTTCATTGGTGGTGCATTAGCTTGTTTATTGTTGGCTTTTTTTGCAGATCAATATTTTGAAATTAACAACGGTACCATGTTTATAAGTGTGTCGGTGTTTGTTGCCTTTGTCTCGGTTTTTGGGGATCTATTTGAAAGCCTTATGAAGCGACGTGTAAACGTTAAAGATAGTGGGGCAATTTTACCGGGTCATGGTGGCGTTCTTGATCGTATTGATAGCCTTATTGCGGCAGCTCCTGTTTATGTTGCTTGTCTGTTAATGACAAAACTGTTCACATGAAAAATGTTTGCTTGCTTGGCTCAACTGGCTCAATTGGAGTTAGTACGCTTGATGTTATAAGACTCAATAAGAATGCTTACAGAGTAGTTGCACTGACAGCTAATAAAAACATTGGGCGGTTATTAGAGCAATGTATAGAATTTAAGCCAACTTATGCAGTGGTTCCAGATGCTGAGCTTGCAGATGCGTTTAGAGGGAAATTGGAACGCTCTGACGCATGTGAAACCCAAGTGTTATCTGGCATGGATTCTTTAGAGTTTGTTGCTAAACATTCAATGACTGATATTGTGGTGGCAGCCATTGTTGGAGCGGTTGGTTTATTGTCAACTTTAGCGGCTGCTAAGGCAGGTAAAACAATTTTACTGGCGAATAAAGAATCTTTAGTTGTATCGGGTGATTTATTGATGTCTGTAGTGAAACAAAATGGTGCCACCTTGCTACCGTTAGACAGCGAACATAATGCTTTATTTCAATGTATGCCCGATGCATACAAGGCTGGGCAACGTGCTGAGGGTGTTAGAAAATTAATTTTAACGGCTTCTGGTGGGCCTTTTTTGAATCTTAATGCCAGTGAGTTGGATAATGTAACGGTCGAGCAGGCTTGTGCACACCCAAACTGGTCAATGGGGCATAAAATCTCTGTTGACTCAGCGACTATGATGAATAAAGGTTTGGAGTTAATTGAAGCGAGTTATTTATTTGATATGCCCGCTGAATTAATAGATGTGCTGATACATCCTCAAAGCATTGTTCATTCGATGATTGATTATGTGGATGGGTCTGTTTTAGCGCAACTTGGAAACCCCGATATGCGCACACCCATAGCACATGCATTAGCATGGCCAAAAAGGCATGAGAGTGGCGTGTCAGCGCTGGATTTTCTAGTGAATAATCAATTAACATTTGAATCGGCCTCATATGAAAAATTTCCTTGCTTACGTTTAGCTTATGAAGCTTTAGATGCTAAAGGAACAGCACCAGCGATCTTAAATGCAGCAAATGAAGTCGCCGTTGAAGCATTTTTGGCAAAAGAATTAGCGTTCACTGGTATTTCCACATTGATTGAGCAGGTGTTGAGTATTACAACAGTGAGCCCTGCTGACTCAATTGAAAGCGTTTTAAGCGCAGATGCAGAAGCACGTCAGGTTGCAAAAAATTGTTTGGAGAATGGTTAATGAGCATTATTATTTCAATGGCCTCTTTTATCTTGGCCTTAGGTATTTTGGTTACCGTTCATGAATTCGGTCATTTTTGGGTGGCGCGTAAATGTGGTGTGAAAGTATTACGTTTTTCTGTCGGTTTTGGTAAACCGTTAATTAAATTTAAAAGGAAAAATGACGAGACAGAATATGTCATTGCAAGCATACCGTTAGGCGGTTATGTGAAAATGCTCGATGAGCGTGAAGGAAACGTCGAAGAGAGTGAGAAAAAGCTAGCCTTTAATAATAAACCTCTGCTAAGTCGTTTCCTTATCGTTTTAGCGGGCCCTGTTTTTAATTTGGTGTTTGCCTTCTTGGTTTTTTGGCTAATTCTAACAGTTGGCGAAAGAGGTTTGAAGCCTGTGGTTGGTAAACTAGACCCGGCTGGTGTTGCTATTCATTCAGGTATTGAAGTTGGTGATGAAATTCTTGCTGTCAATGATCGTCCAGCAACTATATGGCGTGTGGCCATTGGCTTAATTGCCAGTGAAATGATTGATAATGGCTCGGTTGATCTCACCGTTGAGACACCTGGTGGACAAACAAAAGACATTCAATTTAACGTCCAATCGGGAGGTATTCCTGAGCCAAACGATATTGTTAATAAGCTTGGTATTGAGCCTTTTTTGCCGACATTAAAACCGATGATTGGCAATATTGTTTCTGCTGAGCCAGCTGATTTAGCGGGGTTAAAGAGGGGTGATTTGATTCTGTCTGCCAATAATGAAGAGGTCGATAGTTGGCAACAATGGGTCTCAGTTATTCGTGCAAACCCAGAAAAAAGCATTTCTATAATAGTGCTAAGAAATAATGAGCGCTTAGCATTACGCCTTATTCCGCAAAAAATCATAGAAAATGATAGCCCGATTGGAAGAATTGGTGTGTCCCCATGGGTCGATGAGGTGTCAAATGACTTTTATACTACGTATTCATTGAATGGTTTTTCAGCGATAGTAGAAGCGGCCACTCAAACGGTTCATTATTCAATATTAACTGTTAAGTTAATTGGCAGAATGCTGATTGGAGAGGCATCTGTGCAGAACTTAAGTGGGCCTATTAGTTTGGCTCAATATGCAGGTAAAACGGCCACAATAGGTCTAATACCATTCTTAAAATTTTTGGCATTTGTCAGCGTTAGTTTAGGTGTTATGAATTTATTGCCGATTCCTATGTTAGATGGCGGTCATTTGTTTTTTTACCTCATTGAAGCGGTTAAAGGTAAGCCTGTTTCTGAAAAGGCTCAAGGTCTGTTTATGCGTGTGGGTTTATTTGTCCTACTTTGTATGATGGTGTTGGCCATTTTTATCGACATTGGTCGAATAATTGGTTAAATAAAAATACGTATTGAGTCAATGGATTGTTTTATCTATACTTGCTCGATACGCCTTAAACGAACATAACATTAAAACGCATTGTGATAAAAAAAATCAGAACACTATTTCTTCCAGTTTTTATACTATTTGTTCTATTCAGCTCAAATGTGGCATTTGCAGAAGAACCGGTGCTGGTTAAAGATATACGGGTTAATGGATTGCAGCGGATCACAGCGGGTGCTGTTTTTAATGCGCTAAGTCTGAAAGTAGGTGATCAATTTGAAGAGGAGACATCTGGGGAGATTATCCGAGAACTCTTTGAAATGGGCTTTTTTAGCGATATCAATGTGGACCTGAATGATGACATAGTCATTATTAATGTAAAAGAACGTCCAGCGATTACCAGTATCGAAATTGAAGGCAACGATGATATCGAAAACGAAACATTGCTTGAAGCATTTGGTGATGTTGGTATGGAAGTAGGACGTGTATTTAACCCACTAGTTCTCGATAAAGTTAAAAACGAATTACTTCAGCAATATTACAATAACGGTAAATATTCAGCAGAGGTTAGCAGTAAAGTGACAACACTTGAGCGTAATCGAGTGGCTGTATTAATCAGTGTTGTAGAAGGTTCAGCAGCAAGTATTAAGAAAATTAATATTGTTGGTAATAAGTCTTTTTCAGATGAAGAGATTTTGTCGGTATTTGAGTTAACAGGTCCAACTCTGATTAGTTTTTATACGAATAGTAATCAATACTCAAAACAGAAATTATCGGCTGATTTAGAACGTTTGAACTCATTCTATCAAGATCGTGGTTACATCAATTTTAAAGTTGAATCCACACAGGTCTCAATTAGTCCTGATAAAAATGGAATTTTCATCACTATCAATATCAATGAAGGGAAGGTGCACACAGTTAGTGAAGTAAAACTGGCCGGTGAGTTGATTGTTAATCCTGATAAGTTAATCCCTTACGTGATTGTTCAGCCAACAGATGTTTTTTCTAGGAAAAAAGCAACGCAAACATCAGAATACATTACTACCATTCTTGGGCAGGCGGGCTACTCGTTTGCAAATGTCAATATGATTCCTGAAATTGATAATGAATCATCAACAGTCAAAGTAACGTTTTTTGTTGACCCTGGGAAACGTGTCTATGTTCGACGTGTGTTGATGGAAGGGAATACTAAAACACGTGACGAGGTTCTAAGGCGAGAAGTTAGACAAATGGAAGCGGCATCCATTTCAACCAGAGCGGTTGATCATTCTAAAGCTAGGTTGTCACGATTAGGCCACTTTGATGAAGTGGACGTGGAAACCTTACCCGTTGCTGGTACCAGTGATCAGGTTGATATTAAATACACGGTTAAAGAAAAGTCATCGGGCAATATTTTAGCCGGCGCTGGGTTTTCTCAATCACAAGGAATTGTGTTAAATGCGAGTATTAGTCAAAACAACTTCTTAGGCACTGGTAAGCGGATGAGTGCTAGCTTTAATAATAGCTCAGTTAACACTATTTATAGTTTGGGTTATACCAATCCGTATTACACAGTTGACGGCGTGAGCCGAGGCTATAACATCAGTTATAGAACAACCGACTATAATAAAGCCAACAGCTCAAATTACGCAACTGAAACATTTAATATGGGCGTTAATTTTGGCTTGCCATTAAATGAAAGTGATAAGATTGGTCTAGGTTTGGATCTAGAGTTCACTGATATTCAGTTAGACAATAATCTGTTTTTTGGTGAAATAAATAAATTTATTGTTGAAAATGGTAATTCTTTTACTAACTTAAAAGCTTCTGCTTCATGGGGCACTGATACAAGGAATCGTGCTGTGTTTGCAACGCGAGGTGGGTCAAAACGTTTATCTGGCATCATTACAGTACCGGGTTCCGATCTTGAGTTTTATAAGTTGTCATATAATCAAGAGCAATATTTCCCAATCAGTACTAATACAACACTCTATTTGAATGCTGATTTTGGTTATGGTGATTCATATGGCGATGCTGAGAGCTTACCGTTCTTTGAAAATTATTATGCCGGCGGTAAAGGCTCTGTCAGGGGCTTTACAGATAATACACTAGGTCCTCGGGATATTTTTGACGATCCAATTGGCGGCAGTGTTAAATTAGTGGGTAATGCAGAATTCATCTTTCCTGTACCCTTTATGCCAGATAATAAAAGCGTCAGAATGAGTACTTTTGTTGATGCTGGTAATGTTTATGATGATGAGATAGACGTAGGTGAGTTACGTTATTCTGTTGGTGTGTCAGCAAAATGGTTGTCTCCATTTGGCGCATTATCCTTCAGTTTAGCAATGCCTATTAATGATGGAGAAGATGATGAGGTGCAAACATTCCAATTTGCCTTTGGCTCAGGGATATAAAATCGGCTAAAACCGAGGCTACAGGCACCACTTCAACTTAACGAAATATACCTTGATGGGTATTGATAATAGTAATGTAAACAGTAGGAGAACACATTGAAACTTTTTAACCAGATCTTAATTGCTAGCATATTAACAGTAGGACTTCTAAGTACCGCGCAAGCTGCCGACATCAAAATTGGCTTTGTTAACGTAGCTAGGATTTTAGAAAAAGCACCTCAGGCAGAAAAAGCAAAGGTGGCTTTGGAAAAAGAATTTTCTCCAAGAAATAAACGCTTATTAGCGAGTCAAAAGGAAATCAAAAAACTAGATGAAAAACTTGCTCGTGATGCCAAATTAACGAGTGAGTCTGAAACACGACGCTTACAGCGTGACGTGCTAGAAAAGAAACGTGCGCTCAATCGTGACCAAGAAGAGTTTAGAGAAGACTTTAATTTAAGACGTAACGAAGAGTTAGCCAAGTTACAAAAATTAGTTTTCGAAGCAATTAAAGGGCTTTCAGAAGCTGAAAAATATGATTTAGTGCTTCATGATGGTGTTGTTTTTGCGAGTGGCGCAGTTGATATAACCAATAAAGTTCAAAACCGTCTATCTACTGGTAAATAGCGTTAACCAAAATGGCTGTTGATTAATGCTGACTTTACAAGAATTAGCGGTCGCTATTGATGCTGATTTAATCGGTGACCCAAACTATCAAATCACTAGTTGTGCTACGCTTGAATCAGCTAGGTCTGATCAGCTATCGTTTATCTATAATAAAAAGTACATTACAGATTTACAGACAACCAATGCGGGCGTTGTTATTTTATCGGATGCTTTTTTAGCAGGATATGATGGCAATGCATTGATTGTTAAAAACCCATATTTAGCGTACGCAAAAGCAGCAAATGTGATTCATGCCGCCCCTCCAAGAGTGGGCAGTATTCATGCTTCGGTTGTAATTGGTGATAATGCAAATATTGCTGAGGATTGCGTGCTGGCTCCTCATGTTGTTATTGGTGATGATGTCACCATTGGTAAAGGTTGTTATATAGGACCTGGATGCGTCATTGCCAATAAAGTAGTGATTGGTAATAATCTTAAGTTAGTCGCCAATGTAAGTCTTGGAGAAGAGACGAAAATAGGCGATAACGTTACGATTCACCCAAGTACTGTGATAGGTAGTGATGGCTTTGGCTATGCACCATACAATGATAAAAAAGGTTGGTGTAAAATACCTCAACTTGGACATGTTGTTATTGGTAATGATGTTGAAATAGGGTCTAATACGTCGATTGATTGCGGTGCTTTAGATAATACAGTTATTGGTGATGGCGTTAAAATTGATAACCAAGTTCAGATAGCACATAACGTTGTGATTGGTGACCATACAGCTATAGCTGCTTGTACTGGTATAGCCGGTAGTACGAAAATTGGAAAATATTGCACATTTGCTGGTGGTGTCGGACTAGTAGGGCATATATCGATAACAGATGGTGTGCATGTAACCGGCATGACAATGGTTACGCATTCAATTAATGAAGCCGGTGTTTATTCATCAGGTACACCGTTTCAAAAAAATACAGATTGGCTTAAGAATGCAGTTCGCTTTAAGCAACTTGATAAATTAACCAAAAAAATCAATTATTTAATAAAGTTAAAAAAGGAAAATTAATGTCGCTTGATGATGTAAGAAAAGTAATGGAATTCTTGCCACACCGTTATCCTTTTTTAATGATTGATAGAGTTGTTGAGTATGAGGCGGGCGAAAGGTTGTTAGCCGTTAAGAATGTCACTTACAACGAACCCCAGTTTACCGGTCATTTCCCACATAACCCGATTATGCCAGGCGTATTGGTTATTGAAGCATTGGCACAAGCAACGGGTCTGTTGTCGATGAAAACATTAACAGATCGTGGTGAAGACTTTGGCGAATACTACTTGGTAGGTATCGATAAAGCGCGTTTTAAACGGTCTGTTGTACCCGGCGACCAATTAATGATAGAAGCGGTTTTCAAAAAGAATAAACGAAATATTTGGTCCTTTTCAGCGTCCGCAACAGTCGATGGAGAATTGGTTGTGTCTGCTGAGATTATGTGTGCCTCAAAGGAGTCGACTAAATGATTCACCAAACGGCTATTATCGACCCAACAGCGTCTATAGATGAGAATGTAAAAATTGGTCCTTATACGGTTATCGGAGCGAATGTTTCGATAGGCACTGGAACGGTTATTTCTTCTCACGTTACGATTAATGGAACAACAACAATAGGCAAAAACAATCGAATTTATCAGTTTTCGTCTATTGGTGAAGACCCTCAAGATAAGAAGTATGCTGGTGAAGAGTCATTCTTAGAAATTGGTGATAATAACGAAATCCGCGAATTCACAACAATTCACAGAGGCACAACACAGGATAAAAATATTACGAAAATTGGTAGTAATAATTTATTCATGGCCTATACACATGTTGCTCATGACTGTGTGATTGCCGACGATGTTATTCTTGCTAATGCTGCTTCATTAGGTGGTCATGTACATATTGGCAATAATGCTATCTTGGGCGGTTTCTCCATCGTGCATCAGTTTTGTCATTTGGGTGATCATTGTTTTTCAGCTATGGGTAGCGCGATTACAAAAGATGTGCCGCCTTTTGTAATGGTTGGTGGTCGACCTACCAAACCTCATGGGATCAATACGGTTGGATTAGATAGGCGTGGCTTTTCAGCGGACACTATTTTGCAGGTTAAACGAGCCTATAAATTGCTTTATAAATCAGGCTTAAAGTTAGCTGATGCTAAAGCAGAATTAGTCAATGTTGTAAAAGATCACCCCGAGTTAACCATCATGTTGGATTTTTTAGAGAATTCTAGCCGCAGTATTTTACGATAGTTAGACAGGTAAGCTTCATAAGGATTACCGTGCGTTTACTATGATGCCCACAATTATTGATAAACCTATAAAAGTTATGCTGGTTGCCGGTGAGCACTCTGGTGATATTTTGGGTGCTGGTCTAATAAAACGATTGAAAGAAAGGTACCCTAATGCAACGTTTTCCGGTATTGGTGGACCAAGAATGTTAGCTGAAGGTTTTCAATCGTATTATCCGATGTCTAAATTATCTGTTTTTGGCTTATTTGAAGTGATAAAACATTTACCGGAATTACTGGGGATTAGAAAGCACTTAAAAAAAATCATAATCAGTGAGAACCCAGATGTTTTTATTGGGATAGATGCGCCCGATTTTAATCTAAAACTAGAACGCGAGCTCTATAAAAAAGGAATTAAAACAGTTCATTATGTCAGCCCAACCGTTTGGGCATGGCGGCCAAAACGAATTAAGAAACTAATTGGTTCGTTAAATGCCTTGTTATGTATTTTTCCTTTTGAAGAAACTTATTTTAAAGATACTGCTGTCCCAGCTTATTTTATAGGGCACCCATTAGCCGATAAGCATCAACATCCTATCAATACACAGGCGGCTAGACAGTCTTTAGGATTACACAGTGAACAACCGGTATTAACAATAATGCCCGGTAGCAGGCTTGGTGAGCTTGAACGACATAGTTTTTTATTTTTACAGACCGCCTATAATTGCTCAAATAATATTTCTGGACTCAAAATTTTAGTACCAATGCCAGATCAAGTGGTTGCAGATAAATTTGAAGAATATTATAGAGCGTCGGGGTTGACGCTCGATTTAGAGATAAAAGTAAGGGCGACTACGGAAATGATTGCAGCTGCCAATATGGTGTTAGTGGCTTCTGGTACAGCAACGCTTGAGGTGATGTTGTTTAAAAAACCGATGGTGGTTGCCTACAAATTATCAGCACTAACTGCATGGGTCATTAAAACATTCGATTTACTAAAAGCACCCTTCGTATCGATGCCAAACTTAATAGCAGGCAAAGAATTGGTTAAAGAATATTTACAAGATGACATTAAAGTCGCTACGTTAACTGAAGAATTGGTTAGTTTTTACCAAGATAAAGATAAGACTCAAACTATAGTGAATGAATTTAATAAAATGAAAATAAAATTGACACGTCAGGCTGATATTCAAGCTGCAAACATTGTGTCAGGCGTTATTAATGGTGATGTTTCATTTTGAACAAGGTGGTTGTTGGCTTAGATGAGGTAGGTAGAGGCTGTATTGCAGGGCCTGTTGTTGCAGCGGCTGTCATTCTGGATGATGAAAAACCAATTGATGGCCTGATGGATTCAAAAAAGTTGACAAAAAAGAGACGAGAGGTGCTTGCACAACAGATCATCGAGTCTGCTAAAGCATGGTCAATTGGTCGAGCAGAGGTGGCTGAAATTGATGAAATTAATATTTTACAGGCAAGTTTATTAGCCATGAAACGGGCATTTGATGGCTTGGATATTAAGGCAGGTTATGCCAAAGTTGATGGGACATTCTATCCAGATATTGATCTGCCGGGTGAATGTATCAAAGGCGGTGATAACCTTGTGGCTGAAATCTCCGCGGCTTCGATTATCGCAAAAGTGTATAGAGATGAGCAGATGGCCCTGCTTGATGTGTTATATCCCGGTTATGGCCTATCAAAACATGCCGGTTACCCGACCCCTGATCATAAAATGAAACTTGCCCAGCAGGGTGTTATTTCGATTTACCGACAATCATTTTCCCCAGTGAGAAAATTATTACCATGAGTGAGGCCATCAAGTTTATCCACCTTAGGAACCATACCGAATATTCATTGGTAGATGGCATTATTCGTGTAAAACCATTGGTCAAACGTGTAGCTGAACTAGCTATGCCAGCTATCGGGGTGACCGATCAGTCTAATTTATTTGCCACGGTAAAGTTTTATCGTGCTGCCTTAGCTGCTGGCATCAAACCTATTATTGGGGCGGATGTACAGATAAGAGATTCGGTGGGGCAAAAAAAGCCATATATCATCACCTTACTGGCCCAAAACCAACAAGGTTATTTAGCACTGTGTGAATTAATTTCTGAGGCGTATCTTAATGGGCAAGATAAAGGTGTCGCCTATCTAACCAGTAAAAAAATACTGGAGAAAAATGAAGGTTTAATTGCCTTATCTGGCTGTTTGGACGGGTTGTTCTCAACACCGCTTCAGTCAAATGATACAGAGCAAGCAGATACTATGTTATCTACTTGGTTGCAGGTTTTTAAGGATCGTTTTTACATAGAGCTTCAACGTATTGGTCGATCAGGTGAAGAGGGGTTAAATAATCAGTTATTAGCCTTAGCTAGTAAGCATCATGCACCTATAGTGGCTACTAATAGTGCATGCTTTTTAAAACCAGAGGAGTTTGATGCGCATGAGGCGCGAGTCTGCATTAATCAAGGGCGTGTATTATCTGATACTAGGCGGGTCAAAACGCATACCGAACAGCAGTATTTAAAAAGTCAGGAAGACATGTTGGCGCTTTTTTCTGATTTACCTGAAGCGCTTGAAAATACAGTAGAGATTGCAAAACGTTGCAATGTTGAACTTAGTTTAGGGGAGAACTTTTTACCTGACTTTCCCGTTCCAGAAGGTATGACCATAGATGAATATTTCGCAGATTTATCACAAAAAGGGTTAGAGAAACGAATTCAAGAAACTTCTCATCGAATTAAGTTTGATGATGAAAAAAGGGCCCAGTATCAAGCCAGATTAAAGCGCGAATTAGACGTTATTTGTCAGATGGGCTTTCCTGGTTATTTTTTAATTGTTGCTGATTTTATTCAATGGGCAAAAGATAATGGCGTACCCGTTGGCCCGGGTCGTGGTTCTGGTGCTGGTTCTATTATTGCGTATGCATTAAGAATTACTGACCTAGACCCGCTAGAGTTTGATTTACTGTTTGAGCGATTTTTAAATCCTGAACGTGTGTCAATGCCTGACTTTGATGTGGATTTTTGTATGGATGGGCGTGATCGGGTGATCGATTATGTCGGTGAGAAATACGGACGAGATAAAGTGTCGCAAATTATTACCTACGGGAGTATGGCTGCGAAAGCTGTTATACGTGATGTGGGGCGTGTATTAGGCCATCCTTATGGTTTTGTAGATCGTTTAGCAAAAGCAATCCCCTTTGAAATTGGTATGACCTTAACAAAGGCACTTGATGAAAGCCCTGATCTATTGAACGCATATAAAGAATCAGACGAGGTTCGTGAGCTAATAGACTTAGCTCTAATGCTTGAAGGGGTGGCAAGAAACGCGGGTAAACATGCGGGTGGTGTTGTCATCGCTCCGAGTAAGTTAACTGATTTTTCACCCTTATATTGCGAGGAAGGTGGTGCAAACCTGGTGACGCAGTTTGATAAAGACGATATCGAAGCTGTTGGTTTAGTTAAGTTCGACTTTTTGGGGTTACGAACATTAACAATTATTGACTGGGCCTTACAAAATATAAATCAACGCTTAGCCGCAAAGGGCGAAAAGGCCGTTAATATTGACCTGTTACCTCGCGATGATGAATTAACGTACGAGTTATTAAAAAATTACGCAACAACAGCTGTTTTTCAGCTTGAGTCTAGGGGCATGAAAGACTTGATTCGTCGTCTGCGCCCTGACACCTTTGAAGATATTATTGCTCTAGTGGCTCTCTTTAGACCAGGGCCATTGCAGTCTGGCATGGTGGATGATTACATTAATGTTAAGCATGGTCGCAAAAAAGCAGAATATCCGCACCCAACCTTGATACCAATTTTAGAGCCAACTAATGGGGTTATTTTATATCAAGAACAAGTGATGCAAATTGCTCAGGATTTAGCTGGCTATAGTCTTGGCTCAGCTGACTTGCTGCGTCGAGCGATGGGCAAGAAAAAGCCCGAAGAAATGGCCAAGCAGCGTGAGATGTTTACCACAGGAGCGGTTGCTAATAATGTCGAAGAAAGTGTAGCGACCTATATTTTTGACTTAATGGAAAAATTTGCAGGCTACGGGTTCAATAAATCTCACTCCGCTGCGTATGCATTAATTGCCTACCAAACCGCTTGGTTAAAAGCGCACTACCCATCAGAATTTATGGCCGCAGTGTTGTCTTCAGATATGGACAATACCGATAAAGTTGTTTTGTTCATCGATGAATGTCGTGATATGGGGCTCAATATTCTTCCGCCTGATGTTAATAGCTCTTACTATCGATTTACGACAAATGAAGAAGGCGACATTATCTATGGCTTAGGGGCGCTTAAAGGTGTCGGTGAAGGAGCTATTGAATCAATTATTCAACAAAGAGAACTTAACGGCCCTTATTCTAGTCATGAAGACCTTGCCAATCGTATAGATTTAAGAAAGGCAAATCGTCGTGTGCAAGAAGCTCTTATCAGAGCGGGTGCATTAGATTGTTTTGACACAAACCGTGCACAGCTGATGCAGCAATTAACGAATGTACTTCAAGTGGCTGAGCAGCAGGGGAAAAGTGCGATGGCTGGGCAAAATGATTTGTTCGGCGTAAGCCTTGTTGAAACAACTCAAAAATCTAATGCTGTTCGTGTAAAAACTTGGAGCGAGCATGAGCGCCTTAAACATGAAAAGACAATACTTGGACTGTATTTAACCGGGCACCCATTTGATACAGTTCGAGATGAAATGAGCAATATTGTTTCAGGAAAATTGGCAGCCTTACATGATATGGAGTTAAGCTCCCCGGGGGGAGGCCAGTATCGGCGTGCAAAAGGAAAACCGATTACCGTCTCTGGTTTGGTGTTAAATATCCGTACACGTTCAACAAAAAGTGGTGCTAAAATTGCCACCATTATTTTAGATGATGGAAGCGCTCGCATGGAGGCTGTGGCCTATAGTGAGGTTTTTGAGACCTATAGCGAACAATTACAGGTCGAGCAAATTGTTGTTATTGAAGGCAGTATCTCTTTTGATGACTTTGCCGGGCAAAATAGAATTAGCATTGAGTCAGTGATGACAGTTGAGCAAGCACGTAAACGGTTCATAAAAGATGTATTGATAGAGTTAGACGCTGATGTTCTAAAACAAGACAATAAAATTAATCAATTACATACTGTTTTAAGTAAATACCGTGGTGGTGATTGCCCGGTTAAAATAAAATTGATGCTACCCGGTGCTTCATCCGCGCTTTTATTGCCGGATGAATGGAATATTAAACCTGAAGATGCATTGTTGACAGATTTACATAATGCATTGCCAGAACAACAAGGCTTTATTCGATATTGAATTTTGCTGGCTGAATTCATCGACTCAAGATAAAATAAGCTTATGAACTTAGATTACTTAGATTACTTAGATTTTGAACAACCGATTGTTGAACTTGAAGAAAAGCTTGAAGAGCTTCGTCGAGTTGGATCGGATAATGAAATTGATATCCAAAAAGAGATCGATAGGCTGCAAGAAAAAAGCCTGTCTTTAACGGAGTCGACGTTTGCAAAATTATCTGATTGGCAAATATCAAAACTCTCGCGTCATCCTAAACGCCCATACTCTTTAGATTATATTGATGGTGTTGTTGATAACTTCATCGAATTACACGGTGATCGCCATTATGCTGATGATGCGGCTATTGTTGGTGGATTGGCAAAACTAGATGGGATGCCTGTTATGGTGATTGGGCACCAGAAAGGACGAGATACAAAGGAAAAACTTAAACGTAATTTCGGTATGCCAAGACCTGAAGGCTACCGGAAAGCGCTACGTTTAATGCATATGGCAGAACGTTTTAATTTACCAATTATTACGTTTATTGATACACCCGGTGCCTACCCCGGCGTTGGTGCTGAAGAACGTGGGCAAAGTGAAGCGATTGCAAGAAATCTTTTTGAAATGTCTAAACTTAAAACACCTGTTATCAGTATTGTAATTGGCGAAGGTGGTTCTGGCGGTGCGTTAGCATTGGGCGTATGTGATAAGTTGTTTTTATTAAAATATAGTACGTACTCGGTAATATCTCCCGAAGGCTGTGCATCGATACTATGGAAAAGCTCAGAAAAGGCATCTCAAGCTGCTGAAGCGATGGCAATCACCTCAACGAAGTTATTAGCAAATGGCTTGATCGATGGTGTGATTGAAGAGCCGTTAGGGGGTGCGCATAAAGATTTAGCGTTAATGAAAAAAAGAATCAAAGAGGTTTTACTCAAAGAGGTCGCTGAGCTCAATAGTAAACCCATAGAAACTCTTTTAGCTGAGCGTTACGATCGTTTAATGAGTTATGGAAAATTCACAGAATCCTAATTCTATTTAGCTTCTTTATCACCTTAAACAACGCTAAACTTTATCAATTAAGGTGCTACATTGGATGACCTTGTTAACACTGTTAAGCAGCACCTCGATTCAATAGAGGGTGTTACAAAGGTCGTTGTTGCTTATAGTGGTGGTGTGGACTCACATGTTTTGCTGCATGCCTGTTCAATATTAAGGCAGCAGTTAAAACCACTATTTTTTTCGGCTGTGTATATTGATCATGGTTTACACGATGATTCTGTGCATTGGTCTGAGCATTGTAAAAAAATAACGGCTGAGCTTGGTTTTCCTTTTCATTCTATACAGGTGAATGCACAGGACAAGCACGGTGATGGCCCAGAACAAGCGGCGAGAGTGGCAAGGTATGCTGCATTATCAACGTTTATAGATAAACACAGTGTTTTATTAACCGCCCAGCATGAGGATGATCAAGCTGAAACGCTAATGCTTCAATTACTTAGAGGTGCGGGTGTGGATGGTTTGGCTAGCATGCCCTCGTTTAATCAATTTAATGCAGGTTTTATTTCAAGACCCTTATTAAGGGTGAGCAAACAACACATTTTGCACTATGCAAAAAACAAAGGTTTGAAATGGGTTGAGGACTCAAGCAACTATGATGTGTCCTATGACCGCAATTTTCTACGCCAAGAAGTCATCCCTTTAATACAAAGCCGATGGCCTGCTTTTTCAAAAACCACTGCACGATCTGCTTCCCACTGTGCCGAAGCGTCTAAAGTCCTTGCTGAACTAAGTAAGGAGCTGTTGAGTGATTCGGTAGGACATGAGTTAAGTATACAGTTACTTGCAGGCAATAAAGAAGAAACACAGCGTTTAATGATTCGGGAGTGGCTTAAAACACAGGGTGTACGTCTACCGTCTAAGAAAATCTTGCAACAAATACAGTCGATGCTAAAAATTGATAGTAATAAACCAACGCTGATTGCTTGGGCAGATCATCAAGTAAGACTGTTTGATAACCGTCTTTTTTACACACCAAAAACTGAACAGTTAATATTGCATAAAGTTAAATGGTGTGGAGAAGTCTTAACCTTGCCTAATTTGCTAGGGATACTCACAAGAACGACGGCTGTTGGAGAAGGGATTGATAAGGCATTATGGGACTCATCAACTACCTCGGTTCGTTATAGGCTAGGTGGTGAACGGATTAAATTAGTAAAAAGATCTGGCAGCAAGGCATTAAAAAAACTTCTTAATGAGGAAAAGATTTTTCCGTGGGTTAGAGATTCAATACCGTTGATTTATTTGGATGATCATTTAGTAGCTGTGGCTAATTTATGGTTGGATGAAAGGTTTTTAGCTAAAGAGGGCGAGCAAGGTTATGTTATTGAATGGGATCATCCTGACTGGCGAATTAAATAAGCGTTAAGTTTTACTTAATTATATCTTGCGAGTGCTTTCTTATTATTTGATTCGCGTATAATACTTGGCATTCAATTTTTCACTTCATAGGTTTGTATGGCTAAGTTTATTTTTATTACGGGTGGTGTTGTGTCTTCTTTAGGGAAAGGCATTTGTGCATCCTCATTAGCAACTATTCTTGAAGCTCGTGGTTTAAAAATAACCATGACAAAGCTCGATCCTTATATCAATGTCGACCCTGGCACAATGAGCCCATTTCAACATGGTGAAGTGTATGTAACAGATGATGGCGCTGAAACAGACCTAGATTTAGGTCATTATGAGCGATTTAGTAACAGCATTATGTCTAAGGCTAATAACTTTACGACAGGCCAAATTTATGAAACGGTTATTAAAAAAGAAAGACGTGGCGACTACTTAGGGGGAACAGTTCAGGTTATTCCTCATATTACTGATCAAATTAAAAAGAATATTATAGACAGTGCAGAAGGCGTTGATGTCGCGCTGATTGAGATTGGTGGAACGGTTGGTGATATTGAATCATTACCCTTTTTAGAAGCTATCCGTCAAATGCGAGTCGAGCTGGGTGATGATCGCTGCCTGTTCATGCACTTAACACTGGTGCCCTATATTGCTTCCGCAAAAGAAATTAAAACAAAACCAACACAGCACTCTGTTAAAGAGTTAAGGACTATTGGGATTCAACCCGATGTGTTGATTTGTCGATCAGAACGCCCAATCCCATCCTCTGAGAGAAAAAAGATTGCACTGTTTACCAATGTTGAAGAAAAAGCGGTTATTACGGCGTTAGACGCAGACAGTATTTACCGCATCCCAATGATGTTGCATGAGCAAGGTCTGGATCAAATTGTCGCTAAAAAATTACATTTAGATACGGTTCCTGCTGATCTATCAGATTGGCAAGCTGTTGTTGATGGGTTATTTGCACCGACCGACACCGTGAAAATAGCGTTAGTGGGTAAGTATATTGATCATGCTGATGCATATAAATCTTTAACGGAATCGTTGATTCATGCTGGTATACATACAAAAACACAGGTGGAAGTGGTTAAGGTTGACTCCGAAGATATTGAAAATCAGGGTACCTCTGCATTAGATAACGTGGATGCTATTCTTGTACCTGGCGGTTTTGGTGAAAGAGGTGTTGACGGTAAAATTGCAACCATCCGTTATGCGCGTGAAAACGATGTGCCGTATTTAGGTATTTGTCTTGGAATGCAATCGGCTGTTATTGAGTATGCACGCAATAAAATAGGCCTTGAAGGGGCAAATAGTACAGAATTTATGCCTGATTCACCTTTCCCTGTTATCGGTTTAATTACCGAATGGTTAACCGAGGAAGGGCAAATTGAGACACGTGATGCAAGCTCAGACTTGGGGGGGACGATGCGTTTAGGTAGTCAAAAATGTCAATTAACTCCTGGCTCATTAGCTCATAAGGTTTATGGCAAAGATGTTATTACTGAACGACACAGGCATCGGTACGAGTTTAATAACACCTTTATAGAGCAGTTTGAATCAGCAGGGCTTAAAATTTCTGGTAAATCAATGGATGGCCGCTTAGTTGAGATTGTTGAAGTGCCAGGGCATAGATGGTTTTTGGCTTGTCAATTTCACCCAGAGTTCACCTCAAAACCAAGAACAGGACATCCATTATTTAGTAGTTTTGTTGCCGCAGCCATTGAGTATTCAGGATCAACCGACAGAGTAAAAAAATCATGAAATTATGCGGGTTTAATGTAGGTATAGATCAACCGTTCTTTTTAATAGCAGGGACCTGTGTTGTAGAAAGTGAGCAAATGACGATTGATACAGCCGGTCAATTAAAAGAAATAACTGATGAGCTGGGTATCCCTTTTATATATAAATCATCGTTTGATAAGGCTAATCGCTCATCTATTGATGGTTTTAGAGGTCCTGGCATTGAAGAAGGCTTACGTGTTTTGCAGTTGGTAAAAGACCAATTAAATCTCCCTGTTATTACCGATGTGCATGAAGACACGCCGATGGATGAAGTGGCCTCTGTTGTTGATGTGTTACAAACGCCTGCTTTTTTATGTCGTCAAACTAATTACATTACTAAAGTGGCGGCAACAGGCTTGCCGGTTAACATTAAAAAAGGCCAGTTTTTAGCGCCTTGGGATATGAAGCACGTAGTTGATAAAGCACGTTCGACCGGTAATCAAAATATCATGGTGTGTGAAAGAGGGGCATCTTTTGGCTATAATAATTTAGTCTCTGATATGCGTTCATTAGCCGTAATGCGCGAAACAAATGCACCAGTGGTTTTTGATGCAACTCACTCGGTTCAACTACCCGGGGGGCAGGGAAGTTCTTCTGGCGGACAACGTGAATTTGTGCCGACATTAGCGAGAGCCGCAATGGCAGCTGGCGTGTCCGGCGTATTTATGGAAACACACCCTGATCCGGATAAAGCGTTAAGTGATGGTCCTAATTCGGTGCCATTAGAAAAAATGAAAGCATTACTCAGCATTATGAAAACAATCGATGACGCGGTTAAACAAGCCGGGTTTATTGAAAACGAATTTTAAGATAATTTATTTGAGGAAGTTATGGCAGAAATAGTTGATATTAAAGCGCGTGAGATTCTTGATTCACGCGGTAATCCAACCTTGCAAGCGGATGTGACGTTAGCCTCTGGCATTATTGGCAGTGCAATGGTGCCCTCAGGTGCGTCAACCGGGGAACGTGAAGCGATCGAATTACGTGATGGCGATAAAAGTCGTTATGGTGGTAAAGGCGTACTGAAAGCTATCGGCCATGTAAATGGCGAGTTAAAAGATGCTTTATTGGGCATGGATGCAAGCAATCAGGCAGCGATTGATAAGACAATGATTGAGCTTGATGGGACTGAAAATAAGGCTCGGTTAGGTGCAAATGCAACACTTGGTATTTCGTTAGCTACAGCACATGCTGCAGCAAATGAAGGTGGTTTGCCACTGTTTCGTTATTTAGGTAACAGCGAGTTTACGTTACCAGTACCGATGATGAATATCATCAATGGCGGTTCACATGCTGATAACAGTGTTGATCTGCAAGAATTTATGATTTTACCTGTCGGCGCACCTAACTTTAGTGAAGCGATGCGTTACGGCACGGAAGTTTTTCATGCCTTAAAATCGGTTTTACTAAAAAAAGGCTTAAGTACGTCGGTAGGTGATGAAGGGGGCTTTGCACCTGATTTGTCATCAAATGTTGAGGCAATTGAGGTTATTTTACAAGCCATTGAACAAGTTGGTTTGAAGATTGGTGATGATATTTCGTTGGGTCTTGATGTGGCAAGTTCTGAGTTTTGTGAAAACGGAGAATACTTCTTAGCGTCGGAAAATAAACGCTTTAACTCTACCGAAATGACCGACTTTTTAGCTGGCTGGGTTAATCAATATCCAATTATTTCTATTGAAGATGGTCTAGATGAAAACGATTGGGACGGTTGGAAATACATGACCGAGCAATTGGGTCATAAAGTTCAATTGGTTGGGGATGATTTATTTGTTACAAATCCTAAAATATTTAAACAAGGTATAGATAAAAATATCGCCAATTCGATTTTGATTAAAGTTAATCAAATTGGCACGTTAACAGAAACATTAGCGGCCATTAAAATGGCGCATGATTCAGGCTATACATCAGTCGTATCTCATCGTTCTGGTGAAACAGAAGATACCACAATCGCTGATTTAGCTGTTGCAACCTGCTCAGGCCAAATTAAAACAGGCTCTCTTTGTCGTTCTGATCGTGTTGCTAAATACAACCGTTTACTGCGGATAGAAGAAGAGTTAGGCGAGCAGGCTGTTTATGCGGGTAGAAAGGCATTTAAATACCTTCGCTAATCTGTGAAAGCGCTTTTGATCATTCTTGTTATTGTCTTCAGTTATTTGCAGTATAAACTATGGATAGCTGAAGGCAGAGTTCAAGACTCATGGTCTTTAGAGCAACGAATAAACACCCTTGAAGCAGAAAACAAAATTCTGAGCGAGCGCAATAACGCATTACAAGCCGAAGTTTCCAATTTAAAAAGTGGTTTAGAGGTCGTCGAAGAAAAAGCTCGAAATGAATTAGGGTTTGTAGGTAAAGACGAAACGTTCTTTCAGTATATTGAAGCTGGCGATGGTAAATAAACCAGAAAAAGTTTGGTGTGTAGTGGCAGCCGCTGGCATTGGTTCAAGAATGCAATCAGCAGTTCCTAAACAATATTTACCACTTGGTTCATCAACTGTTTTAGATGCAACATTGGAACGACTACTGTTATGCGAAAAGATTGAGCATATTGTTGTTTGTATTCATCAGAATGATAACTACTGGCAACACAGTAAATTTGCACAGGATGACCGTATTAGCATAACGTTTGGTGGAAGTGAACGAGCTGATTCTGTTTTAAATGGTGTGTCTTTAGTCAAAGAGCATGCTGATTTAAATGATTGGGTTCTTGTTCATGATGCCGCACGACCCTGTGTTAGATGTAGTGATATAAACGTGTTAATTAACACTGCATTAAAACAGCAAGTTGGTGCTATTTTGGCGACACCAATACACGATACGGTTAAAAAAGTAGTCAATAAAAAATCCACACAAACGCTCGATAGGTCAATATTATGGAGAGCGCTGACACCACAAATATTTAAACTCGACATGCTAAATAATGCCCTAATCAATGCGATCGAGTCTAATCGTGTAATCACGGATGAGGCCAGCGCTATTGAGCAGATGAATCAAGCTGTACAAATAGTAAAAGGACATGCTGATAATATCAAAATCACTTCGCCATCAGATTTAGATTTGGCTCGTTATTATTTAGAACAACAAGAGAGGCAAGTATGCGCATAGGCCACGGCTATGATGCACATCGGTTTGAAGCAGGGAAACCTCTCGTATTGGGCGGTGTGAAAATTTCTCATGACTATGGCTTATTAGCGCATTCAGATGGTGATGTGCTGTTACATGCGTTGTGTGATGCGCTGTTAGGTTCAATAGGTGAAGGTGATATTGGGCAACATTTCCCTGACAGCAGTGATGATTATGCCAATATCGACAGCCGTGTTTTGTTGCGGCATGTATATGCTTTAGTCCAACAAAAAGGTTTTAAGCTAGGAAATGCTGATTTAACAATTATTGCGCAAGCCCCGAAGTTATCTCCTTATTTAAATAAAATGGCGTTATATATAGCCAAAGATTTAAATTCAGGCGCATCGCAAATAAATATAAAAGCAACCACTACAGAAGGAATGGGCTTCCCCGGAAGAAAAGAAGGTATTGAAGCGCATGCTGTGGTTATTGTCGTTTCTGCGCGTTAAATTAAGATGCTGTTTGAGAAACATATTGATGAGCTGGCTTATGCCCATGGCGGCACAGTTGGGGCTGGCCAACTAAAGCAACAAGCAGAAGATTTTATCGTAAACGAGCGCTTAACATTTACCCCGTCTGGCGAGGGAGAACATGAATTTGTGTATGTGCAAAAAAAAGGGCTCAATACCGATGAGGTGCTAAAAAAACTTGCTGTTCATGCAGGTGTAACCCGGCGTTCAGTCTCTTATGCGGGTATGAAAGATAAACATGCGGTTACCAAACAGTGGTTTAGTGTACATTTGCCAGGCCGAGCAGCACCGGATTGGCAGTTATTAGAAGATGATTCAATTAAAATCAAACGAAGTACTCGTCACCTTAAGAAATTAAAAAGAGGGGTTATTCAGTTTAATGAATTTGAGATTGTTATTTCACAGTTAACAGTTGATCATGCCTTGCTGCAGCAACGTATTGAACAAATAAAAATGTTTGGTGTGCCTAATTACTTTATGCAACAACGTTTTGGTTACTTATGCCAAAATCTAGATCGTGCGTATGGACTGTTTTCTAGAGGCGAGAAAATTAAGAATAAGCAGTTAAAAGGCCTATTGTTATCTTCAGCCAGATCGTTTCTGTTCAACCAAGTGCTGTCTGAGCGAGTGAAGGCTGAAAATTGGGATAAGGCGCTACCCGGTGATGCATTTATGCTCAGTGGAACGCGTCAGTATTTTACAGATGAAGCCAACTCAACAACGACTCATACACGTTTAATGGAACATGATATTCATCCAAGTGGTCCATTATTTGGAGTAAATGATAAAGTGGTTTCTGCTTCAGTTGAGCAGCTGGAAGACACAGTGTTTACGGCTAACAGTGTATTTTGTAAGGGTTTATTGAAAGAAAAAGTTGACTCTGCTAGACGCGCTTTAAGGGTTGTGCCGGCAGATTTTAAGGCAGAGTTGATATCCACTGATAAACTTCGATTATCGTTTAAACTCCCTTCCGGCAGTTATGCAACCGCTGTTATTCGTGAGTTAATTAACACAACAAGTCACGTTAACTAGGGTTTATTAATGGATTTTGAACATATCTTAGGCTTAGGGTTATTACAAGGGTTAACAGAGTTCCTGCCGATATCAAGTTCAGCACACTTAATTTTATTACCCACTCTTTTAGGTTGGAAAGACCAAGGTTTAGCCTTTGATGTTGCTGTGCATGTGGGAACATTAATAGCAGTAGTTAGCTATTTTCAACACGATTTGAGGCAAATTATTAAAGGTTGGTTTGCATCTGTCTTCAAAAAAAATCATACGCAAGACAGTCGTTTAGCTTGGATGATAATCATAGCGACAATTCCGGTTGGTTTGGTTGGTTTATTAGCGGGTCATTTAATTGAAATTTACCTTCGCTCGCCCATAGTTATTGCAATAGCGACGCTCTTTTTTGGCTTGCTTCTTTGGTATTCGGATACTAAGGCACAGCGACATAAAGATGAATATGCAATATCGATTAAGACAGCCATTATTATTGGGTTATATCAGGTGTTGGCACTTATTCCTGGGACATCAAGATCGGGAATTACCATGACTGGAGGCTTGCTGCTAGGGTTGACGCGTGAGGCAGCCGCAAGGTTTTCTTTTTTACTATCCGTCCCATTAATCTTTTTAGCAGGAAGTTTAAAGTCAGTTGAGTTGATGAGTAGCCCAAGCCAAATTGACTGGTTCTCTATTATTATGGGTGTATTTATTTCAGCGTTAAGTGCCTTTGCCTGTATTTCAATTTTCCTAAAGGTGCTAGAAAAAGTAGGGATGCTGCCTTTTGTGATTTACCGTTTAATACTGGGTTGTTTTTTATTGTATTTATATGCAGTTTAGCGTTTTTGTCGTAACAAAACGTATAACGCCCCGGTTCCACCATCTTTAGGCTGGGCAGAGGCAAAAGCTAATACGGCAGAGTCATTTTTTAGTAGATTAACACAAAGGTTTTTTAAAACAGGCGATTGATTGAGTGATCTTGTTCCCTTGCCATGTATAAGCAATAGATAACGCTGCTGAAGCTCAAGCTGTTCTCTAATACACTCTCTAATGTAATGTTGTGCTTGTTGTTTATCTAAACCATGTAAATCAATTGTTTCATTAATTGTTATCGCGCCTCGTTTTAATTTTTTTATCGTTTTAGCTTGGACAGAGCTGTGGGCAAAGAAAACGTATTGCTCTGATGTAATGTCATTTGTGTGATCAACAATATATTCATGATCCGCTTTTAGAGGTGGAAAGCTTTTTTTTATTGGTTTTGGTTTCGACGTATCATCATAGAAATGCCGTTCTGTGTTCGAGAGTATGTTTACCTCTCCAATAAACTCACGGAATAATTGAGAATCATTATCGGAACTTAGGCGTTTTTTTTTATCTTCAGGCATAATATGAGTTTATCAAATTTGAGCGCTAATTTTTTTATAAGTAACGGTATCTAGATAAACTTAATGCATATTTTAGTAAGTAATGATGATGGGTATTTAGCCCCTGGTTTGTCGGCATTGGCGAATAAACTATCTGAAGTAGCTCGTGTTACTGTGGTCGCGCCGGATAGAAACAGAAGCGCGGCGAGTAACTCTTTAACACTGGATATGCCGCTGCGAGTACAGCAAATGGATAATGGTTACTTTAGTGTTGATGGAACCCCCACAGATTGCGTTCATTTAGCGATTACAGGCTTGTTAAAAGAAGACCCCAGTATTGTATTCTCTGGCATTAATAACGGAGAAAATATGGGTGATGATGTTTTGTATTCCGGTACGGTTGCTGCGGCAACTGAAGGGCGCTTTTTAGGCTTACCGTCAATTGCTATTTCAATTACCTCTAGTAAGCCAAGATACTTTGAAACAGCGGCAAATATTGCTGTGCTGTTACTCAATCAATTGATGGTTAAAGAGCTTCCGGCCGATACAATTTTAAATGTTAATGTCCCTGATTTGCCATTAACAGAGATAAAGGGTCTTAAAGCGACAAGGCTTGGTCAACGACATCGTTCAGAGCCGGTAATAGAGGGGCGTGACCCAAGGAATAAAAAAATATACTGGGTAGGGCCGCCTGGCGCGCAGCAAGATGCGGGTGAAGAAACAGATTTTTATGCTGTTGAAAATGGTTATGTTTCGATTACGCCGTTAAAAATTGATTTAACCAACTACCAGCGTTTAAATACATTAAATGATTGGCTTGAAGAGCTCGTTTTATGAAAGACCTAACAGGCATTGGGATGACTTCGCAGCGCACCCGAGACAGGCTTATTGCTCATTTAAAAGAACTAGGTATTAAGGATGAGCGGGTGTTATCGGTAATGAGAAAAGTACCGCGGCACTTATTTATGGCTGAAGCCTTATCAAGTCGGGCTTATGAGAATACCTCGCTACCAATTGGGCATGGTCAAACCATTTCGCAACCGTATATGGTTGCGCGCATGACTGAACTATTGATTGAAGATGGTTTGCCTGAAAATGTCTTAGAAGTTGGAACTGGTTCGGGCTATCAATCTGCTATTTTGGCCAGTTTAATACCCAGAGTATTTTCAGTTGAAAGAATCAGGCCGTTGCAAGAACAAGCAAAGAGAGTGTTGGCTGATATAGGGGTTAGAAATATAAGTTTCAAACATTCAGATGGCGGTTGGGGGTGGAAGGCATGTGGGCCTTATCAGGCTATTTTGGCAGCCGCCGCACCTGCTGAGATTCCTATGAAGTTATTAGAGCAACTAACCATTGGTGCTAGGCTGATTATTCCTGTTGGTAAAGAAGGGCAACAAGTTTTACAGCGAGTGACCAGAACAGAATCGGCTTATGAAGTTGAAACGATTGAAGAAGTTAGTTTCGTACCTTTTTTAAAAGGGCGTGCCTAGGAGGCGTTAGATTGTTTAAACGTTTATATCAGCAGGTTTTATTTTGGGCGGAGCACCCAAAAGCTAACAGGTACCTTTTTACTTTAAGTTTCGCAGAATCTTCATTTTTCCCCATTCCCCCAGATGTTATGTTGGCACCAATGTGTTTAGCAAAACCGTCGAAAAGTTTTTATTTTGCAATGATAACCACTATTGGTTCAGTTATTGGCGGAGTATTTGGTTATTTAATTGGAATGTTTTCGTTTGAGTTGATAGAACCGATTATTGAAATGTTTCACTACCGTGAGAAATTGGAACATGTAAACGCGTGGTTTATAGATTGGGGCTTTTGGGCAATTTTAATAGCTGGCTTCTCACCGATTCCCTATAAGTTGTTTACGATTGCTGCAGGCTTGCTCGGTATGATGTTTATCCCCTTTGTCCTTGCCTCTCTAGTCGGTCGTGGGGCACGGTTCTTTTTAGTGGCTTTCCTGGTGTCGTTAGGTGGTAATAGTTTGAAAAACAAACTCAATGACTATATAGAGGTAACTGGTTGGATCGTGACAGCGATGATTGTTATGGGGTTGTTAATCTCTAGATTTTATTAACGTGTTTAGCTTAAAAGCCATTAAAGATACTGTTACTTTAATAAGTGTTTTGCTCGTAATCTGCACGCTCATATCTTGTAGTGGCTCTAGTGTTCATGCGCCAGTCTATAATAATCATTTACCTACGAAATCAACTTCATCTAAAGTACATATCGTTCGTGCTGGCGATACCTTGTATTCAATTGCTTGGCAAAATGGTAAAGATTACCGAACATTAGCTCAATGGAATAATATCTCATGGCCTTATACAATTTATAAAGGTCAGAAATTGACCTTAATTGGCAGCAATTTAAAAACAAATGATAAGAATAAATCATTAAAACCAGCCACAAAAACACTTAAAAAACAAAAGATAACGAAGAGTACTTCAAATAATTATCAAAAAAGGTTAAAGTTAAATTGGCAGTGGCCGATAAACGTTGCAAGCTTTGAGAAAGGCCTTGTTAAATCTGGTCTGGTGTTATTTGGAAAAACCGGTGAGCAGGTTAAAGCAAGTGAAAGTGGTAAGGTTGTGTATGCGGGCAGTGGTTTAAAGGGCTATGGTAACCTCATAATAGTAAAGCATAATGAAGAGTACCTAACGGCCTATGGTTATAACAAACGTGTGTTAGTCAGTGAAGGCAGCGTTGTTAAAAAAGGTGAGGTTATAGCAGAAATAGGTGTCGACAATAAAAACCGTCGGGTTCTTTTTTTCGAAATGAGGCGTCACGGTAAGGCAGTTTCGATACTAGAGTATATGCCAGTATTAAGAAAGTAAATGCAAGGAAATGCTAACTAATAAATCATCTGATAAAAAATCAGACTGAGAGAATACTATGGACGATAATAAAAAATCAAAAACAACTACTAACGACCCAACCCAGCTTTACCTAAATCAATTAAGTGAGTCCTGCTTGTTAACTGCTGAAGAAGAGGTTTTCTTTGGTCGTCTTGTGCAAAAAGGTGATCACCCAGCAAGACAGCGAATGATTGAAAGTAATTTACGGTTAGTGGTTAAAATATCACGACGTTATATGAACCGTGGTCTTCCTATGCTGGACCTAATAGAAGAAGGAAACTTAGGATTGATTCGTGCGGTTGAAAAATTTGACCCCGAAAAAGGGTTTAGATTTTCAACCTATGCAACATGGTGGATTAGACAAACAATTGAAAGAGCGATTATGAATCAAACCAGAACGATTCGTTTGCCAATTCATATCATCAAAGAGATGAATATTTATCTCAAAAAAGCCCGTGAACTCAGTCAACAACTCGATCGTGAAGCCAGTGCTGAAGAAGTGGCTGAAGTAACCGGTAAGCCTGTAGAGGTCATTGAAAAATTGTTTCGTATGCACGCTGATAATGTTTCATCACTGGATGTGTCTCTTTCCCAAGACTCTGACCAACAAGTCTTAGATACGGTTGTTGATCAAGATGCTAAAGAACCTACTGATATTTTACAGTCTGAAGAAGTCCGAGAGAACCTGACAGTTTGGCTCGAACTGTTGAACGATAAGCAAAGAGAGGTGATCTCTCGTCGTTTTGGTGTTCGTGGCTACCATGCATCTACTTTAGAGCAAGTAGCTAATGAAATGGGGGTAACTCGAGAGCGTGTTAGGCAGATACAAATGAATGCACTTAAATCATTGCGCTCGATCCTTGAAAATGAAGGAATGTCAGCATCTGTTCTACTACATTAGTGATGCAGGGCCTAGATTAGGTCCTTTGTATTACATTAATGTTGACAGTTAAAATGCAGATGAGTACTGTATCGCGCTCATCTCGTCTTACATAATGGCCCTGATACAATATGCATGATTTCGCTAGAATACAACGTCTCCCACCGTATGTTTTTAATATTGTTAATGATTTAAAGGCACAAGCGCGTGCAGCAGGCGAAGATATCATCGATTTTGGTATGGGTAACCCTGATCAGCCAACTCCTCAACATATCGTTGATAAAATGACCGAAGCCGCTCAACGTGGTGATACTCATCGATATTCCGTTTCACGAGGTATCCCTCGTTTAAGAAAAGCTATTTGTGGCTGGTATAAAACAAAATATGACGTAGACCTAGATTTTGACTCAGAAGCCATTGTTACCATTGGTTCTAAAGAAGGTTTGGCGCATTTAGCAATGGCGACTCTTGGTCCCGGTGATGCCGTACTGGTTCCCAACCCAGCTTATCCAATACACCCTTATGGTTTTGTTATAGCGGGGGCTGATATTCGACATGTTCCAATTAGCCCTGAAGTAGACTTTTTTAGTGAACTTGAAAAAGCAATAAAAACGTCGTATCCAAAACCCAAAATGTTGGTATTAAACTTTCCGGGTAACCCAACAACGCAGTGTGTTGATTTAGAGTTTTTTGAGAAAGTAGTAAAAATGGCTAAAGAGCATGACATTTGGGTCGTGCATGATAATGCCTATGCAGAAATTGTATTCGACGGTTATAAGGCGCCGTCTATTCTTGAGGTTCCAGGTGCTAAAGATATTGCTGTTGAGTTTTATTCGTTGTCAAAAACGTACAATATGCCTGGTTGGCGAGTGGGCTTTATGTGTGGAAACAAAGAATTGGTGGGCGCATTAGCACGTATAAAGTCTTATTTGGATTATGGGATGTTTACACCTATTCAAGTAGCGGCAATTGCTGCACTAGAAGGTCCGCAAGATTGTGTTGATGAGATACGTACCTTATACAGAGAGAGAAGGGATGTATTGTGTGACGGGCTTAATGCAATTGGTTGGGCGGTTGAAAAACCTAAAGCAACCATGTTTGTATGGGCAAAAATCCCTGAACAATATCGCTCTCTTGGTTCTTTAGAATTCTCTAAAAAGTTGCTAAAAGATGCAAAGGTGGCGGTATCTCCGGGTATTGGTTTTGGTGATTTTGGTGATGAATATGTGCGCTTCGGGTTAATTGAAAATACTCACCGAACACGTCAAGCTGTTCGGGGTATTAAACAAATGTTTCGAAACGATAATCTGGCATAACTGCTTTTTCGTCCGAGGTTAAATCCTGTATAATCGCGCCCTTAATTGAACGAAGGGGAATCGCTTGAAAGTTGTAAAGGTTGGGCTATTAGGTCTAGGTACGGTAGGCGGCGGTACAGTTAATGTTTTAACTAAAAATGCTCAAGATATATCACGTCGCAGTGGTTGTGAAATTGTTGTTAGTTCAGCAAGTGCACGGGATATAACGCGCCCACGAATTTGTAATACCGATACGCTGCACCTAACGACAGATTCGCAAGAGATTATCAACGACCCTGATGTTCAGATAGTGGTCGAGCTTATGGGTGGTATAGAACCAGCGAAGTCTTTAATTCTTGAGGCTTTATCTAAAGGTAAGCACGTAGTCACAGCAAATAAGGCGCTTATTGCGAACCATGGTAATGAGTTGTTTGTTGCTGCTGCTGAAAACAAAGTAACGCTGGCTTATGAAGCTGCTATTGCTGGTGGTATTCCAATTGTAAAAGCGATGCGTGAGGGGCTCAGCGCAAATAGCATAGAGTGGCTAGCCGGAATTATTAACGGAACGGGTAACTTTATACTGACCGAAATGTTTGAAAAAGGCAGTGTGTTTTCAGATGTATTGAAAGAAGCGCAAGAGCTAGGATATGCTGAAGCAGACCCAGAATATGATGTTGAAGGCATCGATGCCGCACATAAACTGTGTATTTTGGCCTCATTAGCTTTTGGTATGCCGCTTAATTTCGAGCGAGTCTATACAGAAGGTATTTCAACAGTCACCCCATTAGATATTGCCTATGCTGATGAGCTGGGCTACCGTGTTAAACATTTAGGTGTTGCGAGAAAAACAAAGATGGGTGTGGAAATGCGTGTTCACCCAACGTTAATTCCAGAAAAAAGGCTTATTGCCAATGTGGATGGTGTGATGAATGCCGTTGTAGTGAAAGGCAATGCAGTTGGACCAACATTATATTACGGAGCAGGGGCCGGTGCAGAGGCAACAGCGTCAGCTGTTATCGCAGATATTATCGATATTTGTCGAGACTTAGATACGCCTACAGTAAATGCTGTGCCTGCATTAGGTTTTGCAACCTCAGCGCTGGAAGAATTACCGATTCTTCCGATTGAAAGTATTACAACCGCATTTTATTTGCGTTTGTCTGTCGAAGATAAACCCGGTGTTATGGCAGCAATTACGAAAATCTTAGCAGACCATGGTATTAGCATCGAAGCAGTTCAGCAAAAAGAGCCAGAGCAACATGGTGATAAGGCTCAAGTAATTTTACTGACAGATAGCGTTGTTGAAAAATCACTGATCAACGCGTTAACAGAAATTGAATCACTTGATTCAATCAATCAACCAGCGGTTCGTATTCGCGTCGAATCGTTACAATAGGAATGACTATGCCAACAGGAAATCGTTATATCGGTCTAATAGACAAATTTAAAACTGTGTTGCCAGTGTCTGACAGCACACGCTTGATTAGTTTAGGTGAAGGGAATACGCCGCTTATTCAATTGCAGAATATTCCGGCGTTGATTGGTAAAAATGTCGATATTTATGTTAAGTATGAAGGCTTGAACCCAACCGGTTCTTTTAAAGACCGTGGCATGACGATGGCGGTAACAAAAGCAGTCGAAGAGGGTAGTAAGGCTATTATTTGTGCATCTACAGGTAATACCTCGGCATCAGCAGCGGCCTATGCTGCTCGTGCAGGTATTAAAGCCTTTGTATTAATTCCTGAAGGAAAAATTGCGTTAGGTAAATTGGCGCAAGCAATGATTCACGGCGCAGAAATAATACAAATTAAAGGTAACTTTGATCATGGGATGCAATTGGTTAAAGAGGTTGCAGAGCACGCGCCTGTAACCATTGTTAACTCTATTAACCCTTATCGTTTGCAAGGCCAAAAAACTGCCTCCTACGAAATTGTTGAGGCCTTAGGTAAAGCGCCAGATTATCATTGTTTACCCGTCGGTAACGCTGGAAACATTACAGCTCACTGGATTGGGTATAGTGAAATGGCACAACCAGCCGGTGAGCACGTAACCGATTCATGTGCATTTTGTGAAGGTGATTGCGAATATGATCGTACACAATATGCAACCGCTAAGCGCCCTGTGATGGTGGGCTATCAAGCAGCTGGCGCAGCTCCTTTCTTAAAAGGTGAAATGATTGATGAACCAGAAACAGTAGCAACAGCAATTCGTATTGGGCGACCACAATCTTGGGATCAAGCGTGGGCGGCACAAAAGGAATCAGGTGGTTGGTTTGACTTGCTGACTGATGAAGAAATTCTTGCAACACAAAAGTTACTCACTGAAAAAGAAGGGATTTTCTGTGAACCCGCGTCTGCTGCTTCAGTTGGCGGTGCTATTCGTGATATAAAAAACGGCAAAATCCCTGAGGGCAGTACGGTTGTTTGTACCTTAACTGGACATGGGCTGAAAGACCCCGATACGGCCATCGCGCAGTGCGCGGTAAATTCTAACGCCATTGAGGCGTCATTGGATGCTGTTAAAGCGGCTATTTTAGACAAGTTATAATGCCGTAATGGCGGGCGAAACCGAATTAGCAAGCTCATCTATTGTTATAAAACATCGTGAGTCAACTGGCCATGATTCAGACGCTTTGCCAGATTTACATCCTGTTTTACGGCAAGTGTACTTAAATCGTGGGGTTACCGATGAGCAACAACTTGACCGTACATTAAAGAACTTACCGAATTATCAACGCCTTTCAGGTATTGATAAAGCTGTCAGCCTTATTAAGACGGCAATTAAAACAGATCAAAAAATACTCATTGTGGCTGATTTTGATGCGGATGGTGCCACTTCGTGTGCGGTAGCTATTAGAGGTTTACGGATGTTGGGTGCAACTAATTTAGACTTTGTTGTACCCGACCGCTTTAAATTTGGTTATGGCCTAACGCCTGAAATTGTTGATGTTGCACTAGAGTTAAAGCCAGATTTATTAATCACGGTAGATAACGGTATTTCTAGTGTGGAAGGGGTTGCGCATGCTATCAAGAAAGGCTGCCAAGTCATTGTTACCGATCATCATTTACCACCTAAAACACTACCAAATGCAGATGCAATCGTTAATCCACAACTACAGGGTGATGAGTTTCCTAGTAAATCCTTAGCCGGTGTTGGCGTCATCTTTTATGTTTTATTGGCACTGAGAGCCGCCTTAAAAATTGAGGGTGTGTTTGATAAGCAACCAGTGCCTAATCTTGCAAACCTACTCGATATTGTAGCGCTTGGTACGGTGGCAGATGTGGTACCCCTAGATGAGCTTAACCGTAAATTGGTCTATCAAGGCTTGCTTAGGATACAAGCAAAAAAATGCGTTCCAGGTATTATTGCCTTACTTAATATTGCTAAGCGTGAACCAGAGCGTGTTGTTTCTAGTGATTTAGGTTTTGCTATTGGTCCACGGTTAAATGCCGCCGGGCGACTTGATGATATGTCTCTCGGTATTCAATGCTTGCTCACCGATAGTGAACAAGAGGCACGCGATATGGCTGAGCAATTGGACATGTTGAATATAGAGCGTCGTTCAATTGAAGAGGATATGAAGCAAGATGCATACAAGATTTTGGCTTCGTTAAAACCAAGTCAGCATCAACATGATCAATGGGGTGTTTGTTTGTTCGATGAATACTGGCATCAAGGTGTGATAGGTATACTGGCATCTCGTATTAAAGAAAAACTTAATCGACCAGTGATTGCTTTCGCGAAGGGTGATGGTGAAGATGTTAAAGGCTCAGCACGTTCGATCCCCGGGTTACACATAAGAGATACGCTAGACGATGTGGCTAGTTTACACCCTGGGTTATTAAAAAAATTCGGTGGTCATGCAATGGCGGCAGGGATGACGATTGCTGAAAATAATTTAAGCCTATTTATCGAGGCGTTTAATGTAGCCGTTAAAAAACGTCTTAATAATGAATTGCCTGATGATGTGTTATTAGTAGACGGAGAGGTGCCTGATAACGATATTAATTTAACATTTGCTGAAACACTTCGACAAGCTGGACCTTGGGGTCAAAACTTTCCGGAACCGGTTTTTGTTGGTCGTTTTAAGGTAAAGCAAGCGCGAATTTTGTCACAAAAACACGTGAAGTTATCTTTTGAGACGTTAAGTAACAACAGAGTGATAGACGCGATTTATTTTAATGTAGATAATCCAGACAGTATTATTGGTTTAAATGAGGTGGTTGTTGCTTATCAATTAGATGTTAACACCTATATGGGGCGCTCAAGGGTGCAATTATTAGTTAGGCATCTAGAAGAAGTGAAGCAATTTTAAATGCGTTTAGCAGTAGAGAAGAAAATGATTAACGGCCTTTGTTTAGCTCCTAATTATTTGAATCATATTTAGATCTTTTGCTAATGATGTATCACAAATTCGGAGGATCAGATGGTTGAACAATATTCAAAGTTAGAAATTGACAGGGAGCTTGCCCTCTTAAATCAGCTTACATCTGTTCATTGGATCTTGAAGAGTGGAAAGCTGGCTAAGACATTTACCTTCTCAAATTTTATCGAGGCGTTTGGCTTTATGACAAAGGTGGCTCTTTATGCTGAGAAACTAGGTCATCATCCGGAGTGGTTTAATGTTTATAAAACAGTTAATGTGAATTTGATAACACATGAAGTAGGCGGGCTATCAAAAAAAGATTTTGAGTTAGCCAAAACTATGGAAATACTCAGTCATTAAATGATGAAAGCTATTTTTAAACATTTCTTCGTCATAGTAGTTATTAATTTACTAATAGCTTGTGCTGGTGCACCGAAAAACCCTCATTTAATAGATGGGATTAACCCTGAAACTCGACAGCGTGTTGAGGCATGGAAAACGCTGATAGAGCAAGGGGCTAAAAAGCCAGATATTGATAAATTGAATGCAGTTAATGATTTTGTTAACAAAGTTGAGTTTGTTGATGATATTTATCATTGGGGAAAGCAAGACTATTGGGCAACACCGTTACAAACTCTGGTGACTAAGGCCGGTGATTGTGAAGATCTATCAATTGCAAAGTATTTTACTTTAACAGCGATGGGCGTCGAAGAAGAGAAGCTTCGTCTAACCTATGTCAAAGCCTTAGATATTAATAGGGCGCACATGGTTGTAAGTTATTTTAACAAGCCAAATGCTGAACCGTTAGTGCTGGATAATTTAAACCCAAAAATACTTCCGGCATCTCAGCGTAATGATTTACTACCGGTGTATAGTTTTAATGCAAATGGTCTATGGCTTACAAAACGTAATGCAACGGCACGCTATGCAGGGAGCAGTGATCGAGTGGGGCTGTGGCAAGAATTGCTTCAAAGTATGAACGTCGAGGCTTCAAATGAACCTGCCATGATTTGTTTGTATCAGTATTATGATTTGCCAGACGAAAAAGCAAAAACATTTTGCCCATAAAGAGTTAATAATAATTATGATTGACGTTGAAATTCCAAAGGAACCAGTAGAGTTGTATAAAGTGTTGAAGTTTGAAAATCTGGTTGCCAGTGGTGGCGAGGCAAAATTGGTCATCAGTGAAGGGTTGGTCTTGTTAAATGGTGAGATAGAAACAAGGAAACGTAAAAAAATTGTTTCAGGCGATGTTGTGGAGTTTGCCGGTGAAACGTTGCGTATTAAATTAGGGTCAGCAACGTAAGGTTTATCATTTGGCACGTTTAGTTTTAGAATTTAACTGATTTCAATAATTAAAAAACAGGGCGCTAGCTTGTTGTTTTTAGGTGCATAACTGGCTCAGACTTACGATTTTAGGTGTACATTGAACCTATATAGTACTAAAATAGTCCTATATATGAGGTTATTATGTTAAGAGTCAGTAAACTTACAGATTACGCGAGCGTTATTTTGACGCATATTGCTCATCATCCAGATGCGCTTCATGCTGCTTCTGACTTAACCAATGCAACAGGTGTTGCGTTACCCACCGTGAGTAAGATTCTTAAATTGTTAACAAAAAATAACATTTTAGTCTCTCACCGTGGATCTAAAGGTGGTTACGCATTAGTAAACTCCCCCAGTGAAACAAACGTGGCTGACATAATTACCGCGATAGAAGGCCCAATTAGTATGACTGAATGCAGTACGATTTCAGGTCTATGTGAACAGGAAGCCTCGTGCGAAGTTAAGGGTAATTGGCATTTAATAAACAGAGCCGTCTATACCGCTATTGAGGCGGTTAGTCTGGCAGATATGATTACCCCGGTTAGGCAGCAAACAGTTAATTTTAGTGTGCCAGAAATGGTCAAAACAAGTGATTTAAAAGTGGAGAGCTAGATGTCAGCATCTAATGAAAATTTAAAAGATAGGATAGGTCAAGCGTACAAAGATGGTTTTGTGACGGATATTGAATCAGATTCTTTTCCGCCAGGCCTAAATGAAGATGTTATCAGAGCCTTGTCAGCAAAAAAAGAAGAGCCTGAGTTTTTGCTGGAATGGCGATTAGAAGCATATCGGCATTGGCTAACAATTGAACACCCCGAGTGGGCGTTTGTTGAATTTCCTAAAATAGATTTTCAGGATATCAGCTATTACTCAGCGCCAAAAAGTATGGAAGATGGGCCTAAGAGTTTAGATGAGGTGGACCCTGAACTTATCAGTACCTATAACAAATTAGGAATTCCACTGGAAGAGCAAATGCGTCTTGCCGGTGTGGCCGTTGATGCTGTGTTCGATAGTGTTTCTGTCGCGACCACGTTTAAAGATAAACTAGCTGAAGCGGGTGTTATATTTTGTTCATTCTCAGAAGCGGTTAAAGACCACCCAGAGTTGATTAAACAGTACTTAGGCACTGTGGTTTCACAGTATGATAATTTTTATGCAGCGTTGAATGCTGCGGTGTTTAGTGATGGCTCATTTGTATACATTCCTAAGGGCGTTCGCTGTCCAATGGAACTGTCTACTTACTTTAGAATTAATGCGGCTAATACCGGACAGTTTGAGCGAACCTTAATTGTCGCAGATGAAGGTAGCCATGTCAGTTACCTAGAAGGTTGTACAGCGCCTATGCGAGATGAAAACCAATTGCACGCAGCAGTGGTTGAATTGGTGGTTTTGAAAGATGCTGAAATTAAATATTCAACTGTTCAAAATTGGTATCCGGGTGATGAGAACGGCCTTGGTGGTATTTATAATTTTGTAACAAAACGCGCTGATTGTCGTGAAGACAATGCCAAAGTGTCTTGGACACAAGTTGAAACAGGTTCCGCGATTACGTGGAAATACCCCAGTGTTATCTTGAAGGGTGATAATTCTGTTGGCGAGTTTTATTCAGTTGCGTTGACGAATAATTACCAACAAGCAGATACTGGCACAAAAATGATCCACCAAGGAAAGAATACGAGTAGTACAATTATCTCAAAAGGTATTTCGGCGGGGCATGGGCAAAATACGTATCGTGGTCTTGTTAAAGTAGGTCGAGGTGCTGAAAATGCTCGAAACTATACACAATGTGACTCGTTGTTAATGGGTGACCAATGTGGCGCGCACACCTTTCCGTATATAGAAACAAAAAACCCTACTGCGACCATCGAACATGAGGCGTCGACCTCTAAGATCAGTGAAGACCAATTATTTTATTGCATGCAACGAGGCATTTCTGCCGAAGATGCTGTCTCGATGATTGTGAACGGATTTTGTAAAGAAGTGTTTAAAGAATTACCGATGGAGTTTGCGGTTGAAGCGCAGGCCCTACTTGGCATTAGTCTTGAAGGCAGTGTTGGTTAATAAATAAAATAGTTAAGGAATAAAGATATGTTAAAGGTTGAAAATTTACACGTCAGTGTAGAAGGAAAAGAAATTCTTAAAGGTATTAATTTAGAAATTGGCGCTGGTGAAGTACATGCGATTATGGGTCCAAATGGCTCTGGTAAAAGTACCTTGTCATACGTGCTCTCTGGTCGAGAAGGCTATGAAATAACCGAAGGCCGTGTATTATTTAACGGTAAAGACTTGTTTGAAATGAGTGTAGAAGAGCGTGCTTGGGCAGGCGTATTTCTGGCTTTTCAATACCCGGTAGAAGTCCCAGGCGTGAGCAATATTTATTTCCTAAAGGCTGCACTTAATGGTGTGCGTAAATTTAACGGCTTACCAGAGCTTGATGCGATGGATTTTATTTCCATGGTAAAAGGAAAAATGAAAGAGCTCGATATGGATGAAAAGTTTCTATACCGCGCCGTTAATGAAGGGTTCTCTGGTGGCGAGAAAAAGCGTAATGAAATTCTTCAGATGTCAGTATTAGAGCCCTCATTATGTTTGTTAGATGAAACAGATTCTGGTTTAGATATTGATGCCCTTCAAGTCGTTGCTAAAGGCGTTAACCGCCTACGTAACCCTGAACGTTCATTTGTTTTAGTGACTCATTACCAGCGTTTGCTAGATTATATTAAACCTGATTACGTTCATGTATTAGCTCATGGACAAGTCGTTAAGTCAGGTGGTCCAGAACTAGCATTAGAACTTGAAAAGCAAGGCTATGCTTGGGTTGACGAAAAATTAGCGAGTTAATTATGTCTGTTACGCATTTACCAAATACTCATTACACTGGCTTAGTGCTAGATCAAAAAAAACAGCTTCTTGGTGAAGGGTTTGATTGGTTAGCTAATCTACGTAAACAAGCGGCAGAGCAATTTTCTGCTAGTGGTTTTCCAACGTTTCGTGAAGAAGAGTGGCGATATACGAATATTACGCCGATAGAAAAGAATCAATTTACACTGCCTGATGTCGCTGGACAGGTCGATTCTGCATTTGTCGATAGTGTCTTGTTAGATGACTGCCATCACATCGTGTTTGTTGACGGCTTTTATCAAGCTGAGCTTTCTTCGCTTAAGGATATACCGAATGGTGTGATTGTTTCCGCTTTGAGTGATGGCCTAGTCGATAACGAAGCGCTTATTAAGTCATTATTGGATTCTGTAGTAGAAACACCAGCGTTAGGGTTCATTAATTTTAATACCGCTCTTTTTTCTGATGGTGCGTTGATTTGTATTGAGGAAAACACGGTGGTCGATAAACCGATTCAGGTAGCGTTTATCTCATCAAAACAAGGCGCATTAACACTGAGTAATACAAGAAACTTAATACTTGCTCAAGCATCATCAAAAGCACAAATCATTGAAACCTATCATGCAGTTGATGACAGCTGTTATCTTACAAACGTTATCAGCGAAGTGGTTGTTGAGCCGAATGCAAACTTATCACACCACCGTTTACAATCTGAATCTACAAGCGCCTATCATATTGGTGGTGTTTATTCACGGCTTGAGAAAAATGCAATATTTAATCAGAACAGTTACACTTTTGGTGCAAGTATCTCGCGCACGGAGGCTCATGCAACCCTAGGAGAAGCCTCTGACTGTACTATGGATGGTTTATATGTTGGACAAGATCGTCAGCATATGGATCAACATACGCGTTTAAATCATGCACAGCCGCACGCTGTTAGTAATGAGTTCTATAAAGGAATTTTAGGCGACCATTCAACGGGGGTTTTCCAAGGGCGTATTATTGTTGCGCAAGATGCTCAAAAAACTGATGCAGCAATGAATAACAGAAATTTATTGTTATCCGATCGTGCCGAAGTTGACACCAAGCCACAATTGGAAATTTATGCTGATGACGTTAAATGTGCTCATGGTGTAACGGTTGGTCAGCTTGATGATGCAGCTGTTTTCTATTTGCAGTCTAGGGGCGTTGACAACCAGACTGCAAAAAATATGTTGACCTTCGCGTTTGCCAACGAAATGATTGAGCGAGTTAGTTTTGAACCATTAAGAATGGCCTTGTTAGCTAACTTGCTTAAACGCTTCCCACAGGCCGGTATGAAAAAAGAGTGGTTATGAATCAATCAGTAGAAAATTTAGCCGCGTATGATGTTGATAAAATCCGTCAGGACTTTCCTGTCTTAGATCAGCAAGTTCGGGGTAAACCATTGGTATACCTTGATAATGCAGCGACAAGCCAAAAACCTAAGCAGGTGATAGATAGTATCGTTAACTATTATGAAAACGATAATGCTAATATCCATCGAGGTGTTCATACATTAAGTGAGCGGGCTACTTTATCGTATGAGAATGCGCGTAAAACTGTTCAACAGTTTTTGAATGCAGCATCAGAAAAAGAAATTGTTTTCACCCGTGGGGCGACAGAAGCTATTAACTTAGTCGCCAATGGCTTAGCAGAAACAATTAAACAAGGCGATGAAATATTGATCACCGCGATGGAGCACCATTCCAATATTGTTCCTTGGCAGATGTTATGCAAAAAAACAGGGGCTAGCTTAAAGGTGGCACCAATTAATGAGCATGGTGAGCTGATGCTGGAAGAGTTTGAAGCATTGATAAGCAACAAAACTAAGTTTGCGGCTATATCGCACATGTCCAATGCGTTGGGAACAATTAACCCAATTAAGCAACTAATCGACCAGCTTCATCAGCATGATGTTCCTGTTCTTGTGGATGGCGCTCAAGCAATTCCTCATATTTCAGTTGATGTGCAGGCGCTTGATTGTGAATTTTATGTGTTTTCTGGGCATAAATTGTACGCACCAACCGGTATTGGTGCTCTGTATGGAAAAATGGAGCAACTTGAACAAATGGCGCCTTATCAAGGTGGTGGTGACATGATCAGTGTTGTTACATTTGATAAGACGGTCTATAACAAAGTACCGTATAAGTTTGAAGCGGGAACACCAAACATTGCTGGAACGATTGGTTTAGGCGCAGCAATAGACTATGTAAACAGCATTGGGGTTGATGAGATAGCGGCGCATGAAAATGCATTATTAAACTATGCTGTAGCACAAGCTAAACGCATTGATAAATTAAGAGTTATTGGTACGGCTAAAGAAAAAGGAGCGATTATGTCGTTCGTTTTAGACGGTATCCACCCGCATGATATTGGTACGATGATGGATCATCAAGGTATTGCAGTTAGAGCAGGGCATCATTGTGCAATGCCTGTGATGGATTTTTTTGGAGTGCCTGCCACTGCGAGAGCTTCATTTGCAATGTATAATACGCACCAAGAAGTCGATGCTTTGATGGCTGGAATTGAAAACTTAATAGAGATGTTTGGCTAATGTTGGATGATTTAAGAGATCTATATCAAGAAGTTATTTTTGATCATAATAGAAACCCAAGAAATTTCCGCGCGATGGACGATGCAGATCGTCAAATAGACGGCTTTAATCCATTATGTGGAGACCGATTAACGCTTTTTATAAAATTTTCAGACGGTAAAATTAGTGATGCTAGCTTTCAGGGTCAAGGTTGCGCAATTTCAACAGCCTCCGCATCATTGATGACAGATATCGTTAAAGGGCAGACCGAAGAAGAAGCTCAACACCTATTTTCATTGTTCCATAAAATGGCAACGGGTGAGCATGTTGAAATGGACGAGCTTGGAAAACTAGCCGTATTAGCAGGTGTCTGTGAATATCCTGCACGTGTTAAATGTGCAACATTACCATGGCATACGTTAGATGCTTTGTTACAAGGGTCAGAAGAACCGGTAACAACCGAATAACCACCTTTAGTAACTTTTAGCCATGCGTGAGCTTAACCCAATCATTAATAAGATTAGTGACCTAAAAGAGCGTACTTTATCGCTTAGGGGGTACCTTTGACTTCGAAACAAAAGACGAGCGTTTAACCGAGGTTTTACGCGAATTAGAAGACCCTGACGTATGGAATGATCCTGATCGAGCACAAACATTGGGTAAGGAACGTGGCCAACTAGAACTTGTTGTCAATACTATTAATGAATTAACTAGCGCGTTAGCAGATGCAAGTGACCTGTTGGAAATGGCTGTTGACGAAGATGATGATGAGACAGTCGCGACAATAGAAGAAGACTTATTATCTTTTGAAAAAAAAGTAGCGGCACTTGAATTTCAACGCATGTTTGCAGGTGAGATGGATGCAAATAATGCTTTCTTAGATATTCAAGCAGGCTCAGGTGGCACAGAGGCCCAAGATTGGGCTGAAATGATTTTGCGTATGTACCTGCGGTGGGCGGAGCAACATGATTTTAAGACAGATATCATCGAGATTTCAGCTGGTGATGTGGCCGGTATTAAAAGTGCAACAGTGTCTATTCAAGGAGATTATGTATTCGGTTGGTTAAAAACTGAAATTGGTGTGCATCGATTAGTGCGGAAATCACCATTTGATTCAGGTAACCGTCGTCATACATCTTTTGCTGCTGTTTTTGTATCACCAGAAATTGATGATGATATTGATATTGATATCAATCCAGCTGATTTGAGAATTGATGTGTATAGGGCCAGTGGGGCAGGTGGGCAGCATGTTAACAAAACAGAGTCTGCTGTGCGCATTACACATGAACCGACCAATACGGTTGTTCAATGTCAAAATGATCGATCGCAGCATAAAAATAAAGCCACAGCAATGAAGCAATTAAAAGCTAAGCTGTATGAGCTAGAAATGCAAAAGAAAATGGCTGATCAACAAGAGCAAGAAGAAAGCAAATCAGATATTGGCTGGGGAAGCCAGATTAGGTCTTATGTATTAGACCAATCAAGAATTAAAGATTTACGTACAGGTGTCGAAACTGGCAATACACAAGCAGTCCTCGATGGGTCGTTAGACCAATTTATTGAAGCCAGTCTAAAAAGTGGAATTTAAGTGATGAGTGAACAAAAGAACAATAACCCAGAGCACGATGAGAATAAATTAATTGCGGTTCGTCGTGAAAAACTCGCTGAGATAAAAAAATCAGGCAATGCTTACCCTAATGATTTTAAGCGCCAACACTATGCTGAAAGCTTACAAGCCGACTATGATCAATTTGATAAAGAGACATTAGAAACTAAAGCAGTTAACGTTTCTTTAGCTGGCCGCTTAATGGGTAAACGCGTTATGGGTAAAGCGAGCTTTGCTCACATACAAGATATGACTGGGCGTATGCAACTATTCGTTCAACGAGACAGCCTGCCTGAAGGGCATTATCAAACATTTAAAAGTTGGGATATCGGTGACATTCTAGCGGTTGAAGGCGTTTTATTTAAAACCAAAACGGGTGAGTTATCAGTTCGCGTTGCATCAATTAGATTGCTAACAAAGTCTTTACAGCCCTTACCTGAAAAATTTCATGGGCTCACAGATCAAGAACAACGTTATCGCCAGCGGTATGTTGACTTGATTATGAACGAAGAGTCACGAAAGGTATTTCAAACACGTAGTAAAGTGGTTAGCTATATTCGTCAATACCTCGTTGATCATAACTTTATGGAAGTTGAAACCCCAATGATGCATGTCATTCCAGGTGGTGCAACGGCTAAACCATTTGCAACGCATCACAATGCCTTGGATATGGAGTTGTTTTTACGTATTGCCCCTGAATTGTATCTAAAACGCTTAGTCGTTGGTGGTTTTGAACGAGTTTTTGAGATTAATCGTAGCTTTAGAAATGAGGGACTTTCAACACGTCATAATCCTGAGTTTACAATGCTTGAGTTTTATCAGGCGTTTTCAGATTACAAAGATATGATGGATTTAACTGAAGATATGCTTCGTTCACTGACTGAACGTGTTCTTGGAACAAATATCGTTCATTATCAAGGTGAGGATTATGACTTAGGTAAGCCTTTTAGGCGTATGTCGGTTATTGAGTCTATTTTGCATTATAACAACGATATAACTCGGGAAAACTTGGCAACAAAAGAAGCTGCATTAGAAGTGACTAAACGCTTAAAAATTCCAGTTGAAGACAGTTATGGACTAGGGAAAATTCAAATTGAGATATTTGAAAAAACGGTTGAAGAGAAGCTTCATGAACCAACGTTTATTACTGAGTACCCAACAGAAGTGTCACCGCTTGCCCGTAGAAGCGACAAAGACCCGTTTGTAACCGATCGGTTCGAGTTTTTTGTTGGCGGGCGTGAAGTAGCTAATGGCTTTTCAGAGCTTAATGATTCAGAAGACCAAGCTGAACGTTTTAAACAGCAAGTAGAAGATAAGGAAGCAGGTGATGATGAGGCTATGCATTACGACGCAGATTACATTCGTGCACTAGAAGTGGGTATGCCCCCAACCGCAGGTGAAGGAATTGGTATAGACCGTTTGGTTATGTTTTTAACTGATTCGGCTTCAATCAGGGATGTAATTTTATTCCCTCATATGAAATTAGAAAACTAACCGTTTTACTCGATTTCTAAGGTGTATTTCTTAGGCATGGATTGGTGCTAGGCCCATTGCCCAAAGACTAACTGTCGCAACTAAAATTCCAACGATGGTTACTAAACCGATAGTAAGGACAGCACTGGCAAATAGAAAACCTCTTTCTTGATTAATTCCCATTACAATGGGAATGCCGGTGTATAAAAGATAAACGGCATAAGCAATGGCGATAAGCCCCATAATAAAAATAAGCCAAGGGATGGGTGCGCTGGCAAAAATACCACTCAGGAAGAAAGGTGAAAGTATCGTAATGCTTAATAACATACAGGTCGATAGATCTTTACTTGCCCCATATGTTGCTGCCATCCAATGGATTGCTTTACCTATAATCGCGGTGCCAATTATACAAGCCAAATAGAAAGCGACGGCTAGTGGAATGGTACTTTGATAAGTGAATCTAAAATTTCTGTCGCCAATATCCCAGCCAATTACTGCAGCACCAATGAAAGCAGATACTGCCGGGATTGCTGTCAATAAAAGGATATATTTATAAAAGCACTCAGCAATACTGATTTTTCTATCACGGATCTTAATCCATTCTTTATCTGATCGTATGAATTTACCGGTAAGGTGTTTAAGTATCATTTGAATTCCTTTTTAAATTATTGGCTGATATCTCAGTAATAAGTATGAACTAATCTAAGTATCTATCTCTAAATATTAATACTTTCTTGATCTAGATCATTATTAATTTAATTGTTGTGCAATGAATATTTAAGAAGCTAATGCAGTACCGGGTAACACCTTTGTTATAATCTTGCTTTTTTACAATATTCATTTCAATGCATTTACTTGATTTCCTTAAACCATGGGAGTTTTCACCTGTCTTAATGGTGTCATTCTTATTGCTCTTTTGGTTATATACGCGTGGTTTTATGGCGATTAAGAGGGTGGATAGAACGGCTAAAACGTATTGGCAGGCAGTCAGTTTTTATATTGGTTTGTTCTCAATATATATTGTTTCTCATACCTACATTGATTACCTGTCTCAGTATATGTTTTGGGTGCATCGTTTCCAGCATTTAGTTTTGCATCATTTAGCACCCATGTTAATGGTTCTGGGTGCTGTGGAAATTGTGCGTAAAGGCTTGCCGAATTACTGGCCGTGCTGGTCGTCTGTGCCAACACTTATTAGGTGGCCTTGTGAGCGTCTATACCACCTTATTCAACACCCTGTGTTAGCCCCTATTTTGTTTGTTGGTTTAATTTATTTGTGGCTAATACCCGACATTCACTTTATAGCGATGCTCAGTAAGAAGTTGTATTATGTAATGAACTGGTCGATGCTTCTTGATGGCTTTTTATTTTGGTGGTTGGTATTAGGCCCCGAATGGCGTGGGGAAGGGAAGGGGTTTAAAACGCGTATCATCATGATGTTCGTCGTTGTTGTTCCTCAACAATTATTAGGGGCTTATTTAACCTTTAGTACCGATGTTATTTATGATGTATATGATGTGTGTGGCCGTGCATGGCCCATTAGCCCTATAGCTGATCAAATTTATGGTGGTATTATTACCTGGATTCCAGCTAGCATGATGAGTGTTTTAGGGCTTGTTTTAGTATTACGTCGCCGTTTGAATTATCAAAAAAATGAAAATTATGAAAAAAATTAAGTCCATTGCCGCTATAGCTATCCTTATCACATTATCAGCATGTGCTGAAGACGAGCCGACACGTTTAACCAATGTCAGTGGTTTAATACCAGACCTTAGTTTTGAACTTATTGATGAAGATAATAAGGTGGTGACAGCAAGTGATTACCATGGTTACACAGTAGCGTTATTTTTTGGTTTTACCAATTGTCCAGGAATCTGTCCAACGACCATGCACCAACTATCACAGGTGTTAGCCGACGTTGACCCTGAGGGCTCTTCGATGAAAGTTTTATTTGTCTCGGTTGACCCTAAGCGCGACACGGTAGAAAAACTTAAAAAATATACGGATATTTTTGGCCCAGCGTTTATTGGGCTTCGTGGCGATGAATCAGCGGTTAAAGAAATGACAAAAAAATACCGTGTGACGTTTGGTTATGGTGACTCTGATGCCCAAGGCAATTACGAGGTTTCGCACAGTGGAGCGGTTTTTGTTTTTGATTCAAAGGGTGAGGCAAAGTTATTAGCAACTCAGTCATCAACGACAGAAGACATGATTTATGATGTGAAAAAACTCGTTAATTTATAAATTAACGAGTTTTTAGTCACGATGCTCTGGCTGATTTTGATCGTCTGGTATCAGGGTTGATAAAAAGCAGCTTGTAAATATAGCCTCTTATCGTTACGCACTACATTATTGCAAACTTTATTCCCCTAAGCCGTAAGTTGGTTTATGTAGAGTTAGCTCACTTTTATCATCTAACTGCAGTGCTTCATCATTAATAAACGATGTTTTAAGGACGACTAGTCCGGTGTTGGTTTCACCACCTATATTAAGTGAATTTAATATAGTCCCAACACTGTTAGGGTCGTCAGGACAATGGATGCTTTCACCTGCGGCGCGATCTTTTTCTGTGTGAAATTGAACCAACCGCCTTTTAACGGTGCCTTTATAATGCATTCTAGCGACAACTTCCTGCCCCGTATAACAGCCTTTTTGAAAATTAATTCCATTCAAAAGGTCCATATTTAACATTTGTGGGATAAATAACTCGCTTGTCTCTGTTGTTATTTCTGGAATGCATTCATTAATCAATAGTAGCTGCCAATCTGTCTCGTTGCTCTGTAATGCTATTGATGGGTCTGTCTTAGCAGTCGTGTATTGTTGGGTTGCAACGATTAATAAGGAAAGCTCGCTATCAGATTGATATTTAATGCTTTTTAAAGGCGCTAATAAGCTGCTCATTGCTGGAGGGAGAGGCTGGTTTATGCCAAATACTTTGTAGTCATTTGATGCGTCAGTAATCTCAACCTTTGATCGAAATACAAACATTTTCATACGTTTGATAATAATTGAGGCCATATCACTAGATAAAACCATGTAATAGGTTTCGTCGTGTTTTATTAGGTGAAATAATGTAATTACTCTGCCTTTTGGGTTACATACGGCTCCAAAAACAGCGTCAGAGTTTTTTAAAGTCAATACGTCACAAGTTGTTTGGCCTTGTAAAAAATGAGCTGCATCCTCTCCTGAAAAAGCAATAATTTTCTTACTACTTGAAAGGTCATATAGGGTAGTTGTATTCATATGCTTAGACTTACAATTCATGAGAGACATATTGTAACGTTAAAAAATTATGTTGCGGCACAAAAACCGTCAGTATATCCTTGAATATAAATGACTGATGTTTTAATCTAACGAGCTTCTGAATTGAGGTGTTTTAATGCGCAAAGAACTGGAACCAGCAGAGCAATTAAAAAAAAATAATGCTGAAAAAGACAATAAGCCTACACCGGAATTAACAAAAGAAATCAATGGTCGTTCTGGTCCAGAACCAACTCGCTACGGGGATTGGGAAAAGAACGGAAGATGCATTGATTTTTAATATATTTTTTACATCATCAAGAGGGTTTACATGAGTAGTAATAACAGACCACTATCACCGCACCTAGATGTTTACAGGTTGCCATTATCAGCATTGCTTTCAATCGTTCATCGCGGTACAGGGGCTTTTTTAACGCTTGGGACTCTTGTTCTAGTTTGGTGGTTAATGGCGTTAGCCGGCGGTGAAGAATCGTTTATCTCTGCACAACAGTTTATGGGGAGTTTTATAGGGCGATTGGTTTTGTTTGGTTGGACATTTGCTTTGTTTTTTCATTTATCAAACGGCATTAGGCACTTGGTTTGGGATGCTGGTTATTGTTTTGAAAAAGCTGACGTTGAAAAAACGTCTTATATTGTCTTAGGGGTATCTGCTTTCTTAACAATTGTTGTTTGGATTGTTGCCTTTTCATCTGGAGCGGGAGCATAACATGAGTTTAAGATCACCACTTGGCCAGGCTAAAGGCCTAGGTTCAGCAAAAGACGGTTTACACCACTGGTGGGCTCAACGTGTAACGGCCGTTGCCCTTATTCCATTAACAATTTGGTTTGCGTTTAAAGTGGCTGTACTCAGCATGGCTGATTACACAACCGTTGTAGACTGTATTGGCACGCCTTGGTCTGCTGCTTTGATTGTTAGTTTAGTTGTTGCTGCTTTCTATCATGCCGCATTGGGTATGCAAGTTATTTACGAGGACTATATTGGTGCTAAGGCTGTACGAATTGCCGCCATTATGGGGACTAACTTATTATTATTTTTATTGGCCGCTGCAAGCATTATTGCTGTGGTACGCATTGCTGTGGGAGGCTAGAGCTGTATGAGTATTGAAGATTATAAAATAACCGAACACAAGTACGATGTTGTGGTGGTCGGTGCTGGCGGTGCTGGTTTACGTGCAACCTTTGGGATGGCGCAAAAAGGCTTAAAAACAGCGTGTATTACTAAAGTTTTTCCTACGCGTAGTCATACTGTTGCTGCGCAAGGTGGTATTAGTGCAGCGTTAGGTAATATGGGTAAAGATGATTGGCGCTGGCATATGTATGACACCGTCAAAGGGTCTGATTGGTTGGGTGACCAAGATGCTATTGAGTATATGTGTCGTGAAGCGATTCCTGCAATTGTTGAACTTGAACATTATGGTGTGCCATTTTCTCGTACAGAAGAAGGCAAAATCTATCAGCGTCCTTTCGGTGGGATGACCACTAATTATGGTGAAGGGACTGCACAACGTACTTGTGCAGCGGCTGACCGAACAGGTCATGCAATACTTCATACGCTATATCAACAATCTTTAAAACATGATGCAGAGTTCTTCATTGAGTACTTTGCGCTTGATTTAATTATGGATGACGACGGTGTATGTCGTGGTGTATTAGCACTTAAAATGGACGACGGTACGCTTCATCTGTTCCGTTCACACATGGCTGTCATGGCAACCGGTGGGTACGGGCGTTCATACTTCTCTTGCACCTCTGCGCACACCTGCACTGGTGATGGTAATGCTATGGCGTTAAGAGCTGGCTTACCTCTACAAGATATGGAATTTGTTCAATTCCATCCCACAGGTATATACGGCTCAGGTTGTTTGATTACTGAAGGTGTGCGTGGTGAAGGTGGCTATTTAACTAATTCTAAGGGTGAGCGCTTTATGGAGCGTTATGCGCCGAACGCTAAAGATTTAGCCTCTCGCGATGTAGTGAGTCGCTCCATGACGATTGAAATTAATGAAGGGCGTGGCGTTGGTCCAGATGGGGATCATATTAACCTTCATCTGGAACACTTAGGTCCTGAAGTTATTGAAGAGCGTTTACCGGGTATTGCCGAAAGTGCAAAAATATTTGCAGGTGTAGATGTCAGCAAGGAACCTATTCCTGTTCTACCAACCGTGCATTACAACATGGGTGGTATTCCAACCAATTATAAAGGTGAAGTTGTTACTCTTGATGGCGATAACCCAGATAAAGTTGTAGAAGGGTTGATGGCTATTGGTGAGGCTGCTTGTGTGTCTGTTCATGGTGCGAATAGATTAGGGTCAAACTCACTATTAGATTTAGTAGTGTTTGGTCGTTCTGCAGCTATTAGAGCCGCTGAAGTGGTTAAACCTGGTACGGATCATCCAGACTTGGCAAAAACTGCCTGCGATAAAGCATTAACTCGCCTAGATAAGTTTAGAAATGCAAATGGTTCTAAAAGAACCTCAGAAGTTCGCCTAGATATGCAAAGAACCATGCAAAAGCATGCGGCTGTGTTTAGAACAGGTGAGTCTATGCAAGAAGGTGTTGAAAAACTTAGAGAAGTTCAAGAATCATTTAAAGACGTGTCGATCTCTGATCGTTCACTAATTTGGAACACTGATTTAATAGAAACACTGGAACTTGATAACTTATTGTCTCAAGCAGCGGTAACGATTGAAGGTGCTTTAAATAGAGAAGAAAGCCGTGGTGGTCATGCACGTGAGGATTTCCCAGATCGTGATGATGATAAATGGCATAAGCATTCAATTATGTGGTTTGACGATCAAAATAAGGTCAGTATTAAGTTCCGCCCTGTACATATGTATACATTGTCGGATGATGTGGATGTTGTTCCGCCTAAAAAGCGTGTCTACTAAGATTTAACGAGGATAAATAAATGGCTGAATTTACACTTCCAAAAAACTCTGTAGTACAAGAGGGTAAAACTTACCCTGCACCTGAAGGTGCTACCAATATTCAAGCAGTTGAAATTTATCGTTGGGACCCAGATAGCGGTGAAAACCCACGCGTTGATAAATACTTTCTTGACCTAGATACTTGTGGCCCAATGGTATTGGATGCCATTATCAAAATTAAAGATGAGGTTGATTCAACATTAACTTTTCGCCGTTCTTGCCGTGAAGGAATTTGTGGCTCTTGTTCGATGAATATTAATGGTAGAAACACCTTGGCCTGTACCAAAGATATTGGTGATATTGATGGGCCTATTAAGATTTACCCCTTACCGCATATGCCCGTTGTAAAAGACATTGTGCCTGACCTAACGCACTTCTATGCTCAATACGCCTCTATCAAACCTTGGATTCAATCAACAACACCACCTCCACCTGATAAAGAGCGGCTACAGTCAAAAGAAGACCGCGCACAACTTGATGGTTTATATGAATGTATTCTTTGTGCATGCTGTTCAACATCATGCCCAAGTTACTGGTGGAATGGTGATCGCTACCTAGGTCCAGCTATCTTGCTGCAAGCTTATCGTTGGTTAGCTGATTCGCGTGATGAAAATGCAGGTGAGCGTTTGGACGAGCTTGAAGATCCTTTCAAATTGTATCGTTGCCATACCATTATGAATTGTACTGAAACCTGTCCGAAAGGTTTGAATCCAGCAAAAGCCATCGCTGAGATTAAAAAACTATTAGTTGAACGAAAGATTGCTTAATGTCTGATAAATCAAAGCTCCTTTGGCGCTGCCGACGTGGCGTGAAGGAGCTTGATGTTCTTTTTACTCGTTTTGTAGATACCTCTTATGATGCGCTCTCAGCAGCTGAAAAAGAGGCTTTTAATAAACTACTAGAAATTGAAGATCCTGAAATATTAGGTTTCATGCTCTATGGTGATATTCCAAAGGATCAAAACGTAGCCCGTATCGTTGAAAAAATTTGTACCGACCTTTGAAATAAATATACAACCATCGAATAGAATTAGGTGGTTTGCTTATAGCGTCTTTATATTCGCACTGATGGCTTGTTGGTTAAATGCCTTGGCTTTTCCAGCCCAAGTTATGTTGAGCGTATTTGTCATATTGATGATTTCCCATACCGTTCACATTGGTGCTTTAAATGTTGCTCAAGTCAAAAAAATACGCTGTAAGGAAAATGCTGATTGGCTGATAGAGAGAAATCATGTTAAACCTCATGTGTATCGTCTTAAAGAAACCACAAGACTCTTAGGTCCGCTTATTTTTCTACATTTCCAGTCAGACACCAAGACCTTATATTTGGCATTAAGCAGTGACTCTATGACTAACGAGGAGAATAGAAAACTGCGTGTTGCGTTAAGGGTATATAAAAACCAGCTGCTAAACCCTAAGGTTTAAGGATTGTATCTTTTTTAAAGTGCTTATCATCTAGGTTAGGATAATCTCGTGTGTAATGTAAGCCACGGCTTTCCTTACGTAGAAGCGCACTATCGATAATAAGTTCTGCGGCGGTAACGAGATTCCTTAATTCGAGAAAGTCACTGGTTACATGAAATTTACCGTAATACTCTTGTATCTCTCGTTTTAATAGCTCAATACGATTTTTAGCTCGCTGTAACCGTTTGGTTGTTCGAACAATACCCACGTAATCCCACATGAACTGGCGCAATTCAGCCCAGTTATGTGAAACGACAATGGCTTCATCTGAATTAATGACTTTTGAATCGTCCCAGGCTGGAATGTTGGGCTGTTTTTTGGTGTTTTTTAAGAAACGAGTGATATCAACACTGGCCTGTTTGGCGAAAACTAAACATTCAAGAATAGAGTTGCTGGCCATTCTATTAGCACCATGTAACCCAGTGAAAGCAGTCTCTCCAATAGCATATAAACCGGTAATGTCGGTTAGTCCGTTTTTGTCAGTCATTACGCCGCCACAAGTGTAATGCGCCGCAGGAACAACGGGTAACGGTTCTTTGGTCATATCAAAACCGAAATCAAGGCACCTCTCGTGGAGCATGGGGAAGTGTGATTTTGTAAACTTAGCGGTACGATGGCTAATGTCTAAGAACAAAGAAGAAACCCCTAAACGCTTCATTTCATGATCAATCGCACGGGCAACAATATCACGAGGGGCGAGTTCTGCACGTTTGTCAAAATTTGGCATAAAACGTGTGCCGTCTGGCAATAATAAAAGTCCACCTTCTCCTCTAACCGCTTCGCTGATTAAAAAAGACTTGGCTTCTGGGTGAAATAAACAAGTCGGATGAAATTGCATAAATTCCATGTTAGCGACTCTACAACCAGCGCGCCATGCCATAGCAATGCCGTCGCCAGTTGAAACATCGGGGTTGCTGGTATACAAATAAACCTTGCTCGCTCCGCCTGTTGCGAGCGTAATGCAAGGTGCTTTCATGCTAAAAACGATATCTTTTTTAGCGTCCAGTACATAACAACCGATGACTCTTTTTTTACCGCTTAGGGTGTCTGTTTCTGTGACTAAATCAATAACATTATGGTGTTCAAAAATCTTAATATTCGGCTTATTAAGCACTTGTTCGTTTAGTGCAAGTTGCACCGCTTTACCCGTTGAATCATCTGCGTGAACAACACGCCTATAGGAATGACCACCTTCTTTAGTAAGGTGCAATTGACTGTTTGATTGCGTGCTCTTATGAGTGGAAAACGCGACATTATTCTTCATGAGCCAATCAATACTGCTTTTACCGTTTGATACAACTAATTCAACAACATCGTTATGGCATAAGCCAGCACCAGCACGCATGGTATCTAGGCGGTGAGACTGTAATGAGTCAGCGCTGTCTAAAACGGCTGAGATGCCACCTTGGGCATAATAAGTACTGCCTTCAGACATATTTAGTTTTGAAAGAATAGCAACTTGAAGGTGGTCAGGTAATGAAAGGGCAAGTCCTAGACCAGCGGCACCGCTACCTATAATGATAACGTCATAAGAAAGTGAATGATCAGGCATATTAATTTATTTGATTAGACTTACTCTTAAGGGTCATAATGGAAAAACTTTGTTACTTTACACGGAATAATTAATAAATTGCTTTTTTCTTCTAAACAATTGAACTCCTTCTTAATACGACTGTCTTTAGGGCAAGCGTTAGAGTTATCTGTACAAGTTTATGTGAGCAGGTATGTCTGACCAAGATGATCAGCAATTAATCGCTCTTGTTAAAGAGGGTGATAAGAAGGCGTTTGATAGATTAGTTATTAAATATCAGCAGCGTATTATTCAATTGGTGAGCAGGTATATTAGTGATGCAAGTGAGGCTCAGGATGTGGCGCAAGAAGCATTTATTAAAACGTATAAAGCTTTGCCGAATTTTAGGGGAGATAGTGCTTTTTATACATGGTTATATCGTATTGCCGTTAACACAGCTAAAAATCACCTTGTTTCTAGAGCACGAAAATCTTCTGATCATACGGTGGATGTCAATGATGCAGAAAATTTTGAAGGCGCATTTCAACTTAAAGAAGGCGACACGCCTGAACACCTGTTACTTAGTGAAGAGATTAGAAGCACTATTCAACAGGCCATTAACGACCTGCCAGACGAATTGAGAAATGCGATCAGCTACCGAGAACTAGATGGAATGAGTTATGAAGAAATTGCACAAAAGATGAAGTGTCCGGTTGGTACAGTTAGGTCACGCATATTTAGGGCTCGTGAAGCCGTGGATAAAATACTAAAACCATTGCTCTAATTAGGTTATTGATTAGGAAAAAAAATGAATGACACGCATAAACAACAACTCTCATCGCTGCTTGATAATGAATTAAGTAATTATGAGATGAAAGAGTTATTAGCCGAAATACAAAGTGATCACGAGCTGAATCAAACCTTAGATCGTTATGCGCTTATTAGAGAAGTATTAAGTGAAAAACCAGATGTTCATCAACAATCATTTTTAAAGCAAGTTCAGGCGGCAATTGTTGCGGAGCCAACAGTTTTAGCCCCCCAACGTAATAAATCAGACAGTAAAACATATATAACGGCAGCCATAGCGGCCTCAGTGGCCATTTTCGCAGTCATTGTTTTTAATATAAATAATGTGCCCTCCGTGTCCCCACAACAACAATCTATTGCATCACTTGACCCTCAAAAGGAAGAACATTTAGCCCTAGAAGAGCCCGTTGATGATGAGTTAATAGTTAATGAAAATACATTACGTCCTCAGTTAGTTACCTTTGGACGGTAATTGATTAACTCTCCGGTTTATCAGGATAACGTGGTGAATAATTTGTTGTTTAATAACAGGTTTCAGTATTTTCTAGTAAAAGCACTTAAAACTAATATAACCAAGTGGAAATAGATGTGATTGAAGAAATAGCCGTCGTACAATCGGTAGACCATTCATGGGTTAGTGTTGAAACCACCCAAAGCTCTTCATGCCAAAGTTGCAAAGAAGCGTCTTCTTGCTCGACTTCAACGTTATCAAAATTTTTTGGGTCCAAAAAAATTCAACTTAAAATGCAATCAACGTTACCACTAAAAGAGGGTGATGAAGTTGTTATTGGTATTAGCGAAAAAGTGTTTTTGGGACTAACCGGTTTAATATATTTTGTACCCTTATGTGCGCTATTTCTCTTTGCAATAGTTGGCCAATACCTAACCGAACAATTCAATTTAAATAATGAATTATTGACTATCGTTCTAGCACTTATTGGTTTTGCTGGTTGCTATCAATTTATTAAAAAATTAATTGAGAGTTTTTTTGAAGTACAGAAAATTAACCCGGTAATCTTGAAAAAAATTTAATGCTCCCCATTTATTTTGAATCGTTATAAAAAGGAAAACTTATGTATACACGTTTGAGCCGAAGTATTATTTTTATAGTTATGTTATCGGGGTTGTTTACGAATGCTGTAGCTAATGGTTTGCCTGACTTCACGGACCTAGTAGAGAAAAATAATAAAGCCGTTGTAAATATCAGCACAACGCAAAAAGCGCAACAGCACAGTGTCTTGCCTGAAGGTTTCGAGTTTCCAGAAAACCAGCCTTATAGTGATTTGTTAAAACATTTTTTTGGTGGCCAAGGGCAAAGGCCACGCCAACGCGAGTCCCGTTCCTTAGGATCAGGGTTTATTATTTCAAATGATGGGTTTTTGTTAACCAATCACCATGTTGTTAAGAATGCAGATGAGATTTTCGTTAGGCTTCAGGACCGTAGAGAGCTTAAAGCCGAATTGATTGGTAGTGATGAGCGTACCGACGTTGCGTTACTAAAAGTAGATGCTAAAGACCTCCCTGTTGTGAAATTAGGTTCATCTAAATCACTTAAAGTAGGGGAGTGGGTATTTGCGATAGGCTCACCCTTTGGTTTTGATAGTTCAGTGACGGCGGGAATTGTTAGTGCTAAGGGTCGAAGTTTGCCTAAAGAGAATTACGTGCCTTTTATTCAAACGGATGTCGCGATTAACCCCGGCAATTCTGGTGGCCCCTTATTTAATCTAGAGGGCGAAGTGGTTGGTATCAACTCACAAATTTATAGTCGCTCTGGTGGCTTTATGGGTTTATCATTTGCAATTCCGATTGATGTTGCGCTAAATGTAAGTAACCAATTGAAGGAATCTGGTCATGTTATTCGCGGCTGGCTAGGTGTTCGTATTCAGGATGTTACTCGTGAACTAGCAGAATCCTTTGAGATGGATAAACCTCAAGGTGCCTTAGTGGCTCAAATTGTTCCTGATAGCCCAGCAGAAAAAGCAGGCATTCAAGTCGGCGACGTTATCATAAGTTTTAACGGTGAAAGTATAAGTCGCTCATCCTCTTTACCTCCTTTAGTAGGTGCCGCTAATATCAAAAATAAGGCTCGAGTAACCGTTATTCGCAATAAGAAAACTAAAGTGCTTACGGTCACGCTAGAAAATTTACCAGAAGATGAACAAGCATCAGCTACCGATGTAATTGAGTCAAAGGGTAATAGTATTCTTGGCATGTCTATAAAAAACTTAACAAAACAGATGCGTGATGAGCTAGGAATTAAGCAATACGGTGTTCTTGTTGCCTCTGTTGATAATGGGAATGCATCAAATGCGGGTATTCGTGCCGGTGATATTATTATGCAACTTGATGGCCAGTCAGTTAAAAATACCCAGCACATGAAAAAGTTGGCTTCTAAAATAAAAGAAGGAAAGTTTATTTCTGTGTTAATAAATCGACAAGGGAACCCAATTTTCCTCGCATTGAAAAAATAATAGGTACAATACACGCTATAAAATTAAACGCCTCTTTTGAGGCGTTTTTAACTATGTGAATCGGATGATTTATATACGATTTAGCCTACATTTACGGTCTATGACCCCGATTGACGAGTAAAAACGTGCCTGATATTAGCTTAACAAGAAATTTTTCTATCATTGCCCATATTGATCATGGGAAATCTACTCTTGCAGATCGCTTAATCCATATATGTGGTGGTTTGAGTGAACGTGAAATGGAGGAGCAAGTCCTTGATTCAATGGATATTGAACGTGAACGTGGTATTACCATTAAAGCGCAAAGTGTTACCTTGCATTACAAAGCAAACGATGGAATAACCTATCGATTGAATTTTATTGATACACCTGGCCATGTAGACTTTTCATATGAAGTATCACGTTCTTTAGCAGCCTGTGAAGGAGCTTTATTGGTGGTTGATGCCGCGCAAGGAGTTGAGGCGCAAAGTGTAGCGAACTGTTATACCGCTATTGATTTAGGGCTAGAAGTTCTACCGGTACTAAACAAGATAGATTTACCCTCTGCAGAGCCTGAGCGTGTTGCAGAAGAAGTAGAAGAAATTATAGGTATTGAAGCAATTGATGCGCCTCAAATTAGTGCTAAAACTGGATTGGGTGTTGAATTGGTTTTAGAAGATATTGTAAAGAATGTGCCTGCGCCTAAGGGGGATCCTGATGCCCCTTTACAAGCGTTAATTATTGATTCTTGGTTTGATAATTACCTGGGGGTTGTCTCTTTGATTCGTGTTGTTAATGGCACGATAAAAAAGAAACAGAAAATCAAAATGATGTCTTCAAATAATATTCATCTAGTCGATCAAGTTGGTGTTTTTACGCCCAAAAGGGAGGTGCTTGATGCGCTGTACCCTGGAGATGTGGGGTTTATGGTTGCTGGCATTAAAGATATTTATGGGGCTCCAGTTGGTGACACGATCACCTTTTCGAGCCAGCCTGCGGAAAACTCATTGCCGGGTTTTAAAAAGGTTCAAGCACGTGTGTTTGCCGGCTTGTTCCCTTCAAGTTCTAATGATTATGAGAACCTTCGAGAAGCATTAAATAAATTAAAGCTTAATGATGCCTCTTTAAATTATGAACCAGAAACGTCTGATGCACTGGGTTTTGGGTTTCGCTGTGGTTTCTTAGGTATGCTGCATATGGAAATCATTCAAGAACGCCTTGAACGTGAATATGACTTGGACCTAATAACTACCGCACCAACGGTTGTTTATGAAGTGCTATTACATAACGGCGATATTATTGAGGTAGATAACCCAGCAAAGCTGCCTGATATTTCAACAATTGCTGAAATTCGTGAGCCGATAATTGAAGCCCATATACTGGTTCCTCAAGAGTATTTAGGGAATGTGATTACGTTATGTATTGATAAACGTGGCGTACAAACAAAAATGCAATACATGGGTAAACAAGTGTCATTAAGCTATGAGATGCCTATGAGTGAAGTGGTATTAGACTTTTTTGATCGTTTAAAATCTGTCAGTCGCGGATATGCATCGTTTGAATATGAGTTTAGACGTTTTCAAGCTGAGCCCTTAGTAAAATTGGACGTGCTTATTAATGGCGACAGGGTCGATGCCTTATCCCTAATTGTACATCGAGATATTAGCCAAGGGCGTGGCCGCGAGTTGGTTGAAAAAATGAAAGACCTTATTCCAAGGCAGATGTTTGAAATTGCCATTCAAGCCGCTATTGGTGCGAAAATTATTGCACGCTCCTCAGTCAAAGCACTTAGAAAAAATGTGACGGCTAAATGCTATGGTGGTGATGTTTCTCGTAAACGTAAACTATTAGAAAAGCAAAAAGCCGGGAAAAAACGTATGAAACAAGTTGGTAATGTTGATATTCCACAAGATGCCTTTCTTGCGGTGCTTAAACTAGGAAGTGACTAATGCATTTTGACTTTTCTGCCGCACTAACACTCGCCACCTTTATAACTGGGTTTATTGCCGCTATTTATTGGCTTATAAAACGGTTGAAAAAAAGCCAAACCGCCCGTAAAGAGCCACTGATTGTTGAGTATTCAAAATCATTTTTCCCAGTGCTTTTATTCGTTTTGGTTTTGCGCTCGTTTATTGTAGAGCCATTTAGAATCCCCTCCAGCTCGATGATGCCAACATTACTAATAGGTGACTTTATTTTGGTTAACAAGTTTTCCTACGGCATACGGTTGCCTGTTGTTGATACAAAAATAATTGATATCGGAAAGCCAGAACGAGGTGACATTATGGTTTTTCGTTACCCCCAAAACCCCTCATTAGATTACATTAAACGCGTGATTGCCTTACCTGGTGATAAAGTCGGCTATTTCGATAAACATATTTTTATTAATGGTGAGAAAATAATACAAAAACCCTTAGGTCTGTACAAAGGTGTTGGCCAAGGGGAGAATATGACAGGTGCCTTATTGCAGCATGAGCAACTACAAGCGAAAGAACACGAGATACTTATTATGCAACAACGTCCGTCAGTTGAAGGAGAAATAATAGTGCCTGATGGACATTACTTCATGATGGGAGATAACCGTGATAACAGTAATGATAGTCGATACTGGGGTACGGTCCCTGAAGAAAATATAGTCGGTAAAGCGTTTATGATTTGGATGAACTGGGATGCTGATAATAAAGGTGTCGATTGGTCAAGATTAGGTTCAATAATACAGTAGGATTAATTATAAAAAGGAAATATGGTATGAATTCATCAAAGCAAAAAGGGTTTACTCTTGTCGGGTTAATTTTAGTTTTCGGCTTAATAGGCATTATTACATTAAGTGTTTTGAAGGTATTCCCTGTTTATATGGAACACCTTGCTGTTAAAAAGGCAATGGAAGCGATCGAGATGGATCAAGACTTAAGTAAAATGAGTGTTGGGCAGATAAGGGGCTTGTTTCAGAAAAAACTGGATATGAATCAGGTGAACAGTATTAACGCCAAAAACGCCAAAATCAACCGTTCTCTTAGCGACATTACGATGAAAGTTGACTATGAGGTTCGTAAAGACTATATCGGCAATGTTGATTTAATCCTCTCATTTAGTGATGAGTTTGAAGTACCTATTTAAAGTAAATTAGATGATATGTTGAGCTTTGATGCTAGCAGGCTGCAAAAAAAAATAAATACAATATTTGATGATCATGCTTTAATCGAACAGGCATTAACGCATCGAAGTATTAGTAAAAATAATAATGAGCGTTTAGAGTTTTTAGGCGATGCTATTTTAGGGTTTATTATTGCCGATGCAATCTATGAGAAATTTCCTGCGGCTGATGAAGGCGTGATGAGTCGGCTTCGTGCGCATTTGGTTAATGGAGAATCGTTAGCAAATATTGCTAAAATGCTGCAGTTAAGCGATGAGTTGGTACTGGGGCCGGGCGAGATGAAAAGTGGTGGTAAACACCGAGCTTCGATTCTTTCTGATGCTGTTGAAGCATTAATAGGTGCCATGTATAAAGATAAAGGGCTAAACGAAACGAGATCTTGGGTGTTGACGATATTCAAAACACAATTAGACTCATTAAATTTAGATACCGCTTCAAAAGATCCAAAAACTCAATTACAAGAATATCTACAAGCGCGTGGTATAGCGGTGCCTCGCTATAGTGTAATCTCAACCACAGGACTGGATCATAATCAGCAATTTAAAGTTGAGTGCCAGGTTGACGGTGTGGAAGAAGTGGTATGCGCAACAGCTAGCTCTCGGAAAAAAGCCGAGCAAAAGGCTGCATCAAAAATTTTAGAGGGTTTATTATCATGACAAAAAAATCATTCAAAAGTGGTTTTGTTGCCCTTATAGGCGCACCAAATGCCGGTAAATCAACCCTTTTAAATAATATATTAGGGCAAAAGATCAGCATTACTTCTAGACGACCACAAACGACGCGTCATCGGATATTAGGCATTAAAACAACGGAAGCATCGCAAGTTGTGTATGTTGATACGCCAGGTATGCACTTAGGTGGTAAAAGGGCGTTAAATAAATACTTAAACAAAACCGCAGACACCAGCCTAATGGGGGTTGATGTGATTGTTTGGGTTAAAGATGATATGCAATGGGATGCTATTGATATCTCTATTCTTGAGAAGTTAAAAAACGAAGGAGCACCTGTCGTTTTAGCGATTAATAAAATTGATAAGGTTGCTGACAAAGAAAGCTTATTGCCATTTATTCAGAAAATTAGCCTCGAACACGATTTTCAGTCGATTATCCCTATTTCTGCTTTAACAGGTAAACAATTAGGTGAGTTTGAACAGTTGCTTCTAACGTTACTTCCTGAGGGTGAGTTGATGTTTCCGGAAGATCAAGTAACCGATAGCTCTGAACGATTTATGGCAACAGAAATTATTCGAGAAAAGCTTATACGTCGTCTAGGGCAAGAAATTCCTCATTCATTAAGCATTAGTATTGATCAATACAAAGTGGAAGAAAAAATAACCCGTATTCATGCTGTTATTTGGGTGGAAAGGGATGGGCAAAAGAATATAGTCATAGGCGATAAAGGCGAAGGGCTTAAAGAGGTTGGTACTCAGGCCCGTCTGGATATTGAGAAAATGCTCGAATCAAAGGTTTATTTGAATTTATGGGTAAAGGTTAAGAAAAACTGGTCGGACAATGAACGAGAATTGATCAGTTTAGGGTATCGGGGTATCGAATAACTGACTATATAAGGAACAGCGTTAATTCGTTTACACAAATGCGATGAATAGAGTGGAGCATCAGACGGGCTTTATTTTAAAAAGTCAGGGGTTTAAGGAAAACAGTTCAATTCATCAAGTGTTTACGCGCGATTATGGTGTTTTGTCGATTCTTTCCAAAGGCTCAAAAAAAAATAATTCTAAATACGGTTCTTTGTTGCAAGCCTTTCGAGCATTATCGCTATCTTGGATTGGTAAGAGTGATCTTAAAACGCTTATCTCTATCGAGGACCCTGAAAATATACCTCAATTGAAAGGAGCTGCTTTGTATTGTGGCTTTTATGTTAATGAATTAATTCTATGTTTACTTCATAAACACGATGCGCACCCTTATTTATTTGATGCATATAGAGACGTTATTGTTTTGCTGTCAAAGGGCCTATCGCTGGAAGTACACCTGAGAGAGTTTGAAAAAAAGTTATTTGACGCAATCGGCTATGGGCTCATGCTGGAATATGACAGTGAATATCAACGACCGATAGACCCTAGTAAATATTACATCTATCATCCAGGGCAGGGGCCTCGGTTGACTAATAATGAAAATCATCCTGATGCCGTTCTTGGTAGTACTCTAATTAACCTTAACAATAATAACCTACAAGGCAAAACAGAGCTAAAGCAAGCAAAACGTCTTATGCGACGGTTAATCGATAACCAGTTGGATGGTAAAATACTTAAAAGTCGCGATTTGTTCGCTTAATTTTCTACTTTATTACTATGCATAAAAATTCTCTCTTTTTAGGTGTTAATATTGACCACGTTGCCACATTAAGAAATGCACGAGGCACAGACTACCCGTCCCCACTTGATGCCGCCTTTATCGCTGAGCGAGCTGGCGCCGATGGCATCACTATTCATTTACGAGAGGATCGCCGCCATATTAGAGATCAAGATGTATACGACATCGCGTCCAATATACACACGCGATTAAATTTAGAGCTGGCTATTACCGATGAGATGATTGATATTGCTTGTAGAACAAAGCCAGCGTCTTGTTGTTTGGTGCCTGAAAAACGTGAAGAATTAACCACGGAGGGTGGCTTAGATGTTTCTGGGAACTTTGAGCGATTAAGACAAGCTTGTTTATCACTATCATCAGCTGGCATTTTGATCTCCCCTTTTATCGACCCAGATAAAGAACAAATAGACGCTGTAAAAGAAGCGGGTGCCTCGATGCTTGAATTGCATACCGGTTGCTACGCAGATGCAAAATCATTATCCGAGCAAGAAGCAGAATATAACAGAATTGTAACGGCTGCTAATTATGCCGATAGTTTGGGTTTGCAAGTTAATGCGGGCCATGGTTTGCATTATCATAATGTAGAACCCATTGCTAAAATTCCAGAAATTGTAGAGCTTAATATTGGTCACTCAATTATTTCAAGGGCGCTAATAACGGGACTTGAGTTAGCCGTACGTGATATGAAAACATTGATGCATAACGCACGTTTTAACTAGGCTGTATTAAATGATGAAATTTGCTGTTGGGGTTGAGTATGATGGAAGTTGCTACCATGGTTGGCAACGGCAAAAAAACACTCCTCAGACGGTTCAAGAGAAACTAGAGTCTGCCTTGTCTGTGCTAGCATCGAGTCCTGTATCTGTTGTTTGTGCAGGGCGGACCGATGCTGGCGTGCATGCTTTAGAGCAAGTTGTACACTTTGAAACCAGTAAGCAACGAGAATTACATCAATGGGTATTTGGTACAAATGCTAATTTACCCGACGATATTCGTGTTGTGTGGATTAAACCGGTTACGGAAGATTTTCATGCTCGTTTTTCAGCGGCTGCGCGTTACTACCGGTACGAGATTTTAAATCGTTGGGTAAAATCTGCCTTAAGTCGACATCATGTCACCACTATTTTTAACCCCTTAGATGAAAACTTAATGCAGAAAGGGGCTAATTATTTATTGGGTACTCATGATTTTACTTCATTTCGTGCACAAGCTTGCCAAGCAAAATCTCCGGTTAAACATATTCATTCGATTGTTATTAAACGTATCGATGATAAAATCATCATCGATATCATCGCCAATGCTTTTTTACATCATATGGTGCGAAATATAGTTGGCACCTTATTACCTGTTGGGACAGGGGAGCGACCTCCCGAATTCGTACATCACGCACTGAAGGCTAAAGATCGTCGACAGGCAGGCGTAACTGCTTTGCCTAATGGTTTGTATTTTAAAGGCGTGTACTACCCTGAAGCGTTCGGTTTAGATAATCTTGAGGCGTTTTCGCCTTTTAGTGATGCCATTGAAAAAAAACAGAGCTAAGTAAAAAAATGCCATTTAGAACACGTGTGAAAATTTGTGGAATTACTCGGCCTGATGATGCCTATGCAGCGATAGAAAATGGTGCAGATGCGTTAGGTTTTGTCTTTTATGATAAAAGTCCAAGAAGTATAGAAATACAAAAAGCTGAAATTATATTTTCTAATATATCGCCATTTATCAATAAGGTAGCGCTTTTTGTTAATCCAGATTATGATTATGTTAATCACGTCTTAAGTAAACTTCCGGTTGACCTTCTTCAATTTCATGGTGATGAAGATGAAGTATTCTGCACATCTTTTAACAAGCCCTATTTAAAAGCGATTAGAATGCGTAACAGCATAAATTTAGATGAGGTAGCTGATACTTATCACTCAGCATCTGGGTTATTGCTTGACGCTTTTGACAGCAGCCAATACGGTGGTACTGGACAAACATTCGATTGGGATCTAATACCAAAAAAATGTAAATTACCTATCGTATTAGCCGGTGGGCTTAATCCGAGTAATGTCTCTAAAGCCATACAGAATACTAACGTATTTGCCGTAGATGTTAGTAGTGGGGTTGAAAAAAGCAAAGGGGTCAAAGACCACCAATTAATAAAACAATTTATGCAAGAGGTTAAACGTGCCAACGAGTGACAAAAAAATGCAAGCAGCTGTAACACATTATGACTTACCTGATGAACGTGGTCACTTTGGCCCTTACGGGGGGCTGTTTGTTGGTGAAACACTAATGGAATCGATTGAAGAGTTGAATGAGGCATATGCTAAATTTATGCAAGACCCCGATTTTCTTGCAGAATTGGATGCTGATTTGCATGACTATGTCGGCCGTCCATCTCCTATCTATCATGCAAAACGCTTAAGTGAAGAAAATGGTGGTGCGCAAATTTATCTTAAACGAGAAGATTTAAACCACACCGGCGCGCATAAAATAAACAATACAATTGGCCAAGCGTTATTAGCTAAACGCATGGGTAAAACACGAATAATTGCAGAAACAGGTGCTGGTCAACATGGTGTTGCGACGGCTACTGTAGCTGCACGGCTAGGCCTTGAGTGTGTTGTTTACATGGGCGCTGAAGACATTCAGCGTCAATCACCTAATGTATATCGTATGAAATTGCTAGGTGCCAAAGTGGTGCCAGTTACTTCTGGATCACAAACGCTTAAAGATGCTCTAAACGAAGCGCTTAGGGACTGGGTAACCAATATAGATGATACGTATTATATTATCGGCACAGTAGCCGGGCCGCACCCTTATCCTGCAATGGTCAGAGACTTTCAAACGGTTATTGGGCGTGAATCTCGTGAGCAAATGATTGCTAAAACGGGCCACTTACCCAATGCGCTAGTGGCCTGTGTTGGTGGTGGTTCTAATGCCATCGGGCTTTTTCACCCATTTATAGAAGATCAATCAGTCTCTATTTATGGCGTAGAAGCGGCTGGTTTAGGTGTTGAAACAGGGCAGCACTCAGCGCCTTTATGTGCAGGTAAACCAGGTGTGCTGCATGGGAACAGAACGTATTTGATGGCCGATGACAACGGTGAAATTATTGAAACGCATTCTATTTCTGCTGGTCTTGATTACCCTGGAGTAGGGCCAGAGCATTCCTGGTTAAAGGATATAGGGCGTGCAGAATATGTCAGTATTAAAGATGATGAGGCGTTAGCGGCTTTTCATCAATTAACCCGAGTAGAAGGTATTATTCCTGCGCTGGAATCTAGCCATGCAGTTGCTTATGCGACCAAACTAGCGAAAAAAATGAACAAAGATGAAACCATTTTAGTGTGCCTATCGGGTCGAGGAGACAAAGATATATTTACTATTGCGAAACTTGAAGGTATTGAACTATGAGTCGTTTAGACAAGTGCTTTAAAGGACTCGAAGGAGCCAAGCAAAAAGCTTTAATTCCCTTTATTACTGCGGGTGATCCAGATGCTGATTTTACTCTATCTTGCATGCATAACATGGTTAAAGCTGGAGCCAGCATTATTGAACTAGGCGTTCCTTTTTCTGACCCGATGGCCGATGGCCCTGTTATTCAACAAGCCAGTGAAAGGGCGTTGGCAAAAGGAATGTCTTTAAAAGGGGTTATAGAGATTGTTCGGGCATTTCGTGAAACTGATCAAGTAACACCGGTTATTTTAATGGGCTATTTAAATCCGATTGAATTTATGGGTTATGAAACCTTTGCCAGTACTGCTGCGAAAGCTGGTGTTGACGGCGTGTTAACTGTTGATATTCCTCCTGAAGAAAGCTCCGATTTAATAGCAGCGTTTAAACAGCATGGTTTAGCGCCTATATTCCTCTTATCACCAACCAGTAATGAGAGTCGTATCAAAAAGGTGTCAGCTGTTGCGCAAGGTTATATTTATTATGTGTCTTTGAAAGGCGTAACCGGTGCGGGGCACCTTCAACTAGACGACATTAAAACAAAAATACAAAATATCAAACAATACACATCATTGCCTATAGCCATTGGTTTTGGTGTTAAAAATGCCGATATCGCCGCGAATATTGCTAAAATAGGTGATGCTGTCGTGGTGGGGAGTGCGTTGATTAACTGCATTACCGATCACTCTGAGAATCAATCGAAAGGGCAACAAGCCATTTCTGGTTTATTAAGTGAAATGCGAACGGCGATGGACGCTGTCACAAAATAATTATAAAGGTTAGGTGATTTATGAGCTGGTTTGAAAAATTAATACCGTCTGGCATCCAATTAAGTGGTAAGAAAAAAGGCTCTGTGCCTGAAGGTTTATGGTGTAAATGTGATAGTTGCCATAGCGTTTTATATAAAACGGACTTGGAAAGTAATTTACATGTATGCCCAAAATGTGATCACCATCAGCGTCTAAGTGGTCGAGCACGCCTAGAGTCTTTCTTAGACGAAGCTGGCCGTGTAGAAATTGGTGGGAACGTCAGATCGCTTGACCCATTAAAGTTTAAAGACAGTAAAAAATATAAAGACCGCCATGCCTCTGCCGTCAAAGCTACAGGGGAAACTGATGCACTTATCGTGATGAAAGGCAGCGTTCTTGATATGGAGCTTGTTGCAGCAGCCTTTGATTTTTCATTTATGGGTGGGTCTATGGGTTCAGTAGTCGGTGAGCGCTTTGTGCGGGCTGTGAATCAATCCATCGAATCCAATATTCCATTGGTATGCTTTTCAGCAAGTGGTGGAGCGAGAATGCAAGAGTCCTTGTTTTCTTTATTCCAAATGGCTAAAACCAGTGCCGCCTTAGCACAATTGGCTGACAAAAAAATCCCCTTCATATCCGTTTTAACAGACCCAACTATGGGTGGTGTGTCGGCTAGTTTAGCAATGCTAGGAGATGTACATATTGCAGAACCCAATGCATTAGTAGGCTTTGCAGGACAGCGAGTGATAGAGCAAACGGTTAGCGAAAAACTACCAGAGGGCTTTCAACGCAGTGAGTTTTTATTAGAGCATGGTGCAATAGATATGATTGTTGACCGCAGAGATCTACGTCAAACGATCACAGATATTCTTTCCTTATTGCATGCGGGCCATGACAACTTGAAAGCACTCGATGTGCCCGTGGCTGAAGTAGTGCCCGATGACGAACTGGACGACGATCAATAATCAATAGTTAGCGTGCAATCTGGTTTATCAGCGTTATCTTCTATTGACGAGTGGCTGGCTTGGCAGGAACAGTGTCATGTTAAAAATATTGATCTTGGTCTGGAGCGTGTAGCAAGCGTATACAAAGCATTAAAGCCAACACATTCACGGTCTATTTATACCATCACGGTGGCGGGCACCAATGGTAAAGGCTCTTGTGTTGCTATGCTAGAAGCAATTTTTATTGCCGCTGGCTACAGTGTAGGCGTTTATAGTACACCGCACCTTAAACACTATAATGAACGGGTTAGAATTAATGGCACGCCCGTGCTTGATTCCTCACTAGCCTCATCTTTTTATAAAATAGACCTCGCACGAAAAGAAACCAGCTTAAGTTATTTTGAATTTGGCACGCTGGCAGCCATAGACGTATTTGATCATTATAAAGTGGATATTCAAATTCTCGAGGTTGGTTTGGGCGGGCGACTTGATGCAGTTAATATCGTCGATGCTGATGCCGCACTTATTACGAGTATCTCTATTGATCATATTGATTGGTTAGGTGATGACCGTAATCAAATTGCGTTAGAAAAAGCAGGTGTTTTCAGAGCCAACCAGATCGCTGTTTGTGGCGATTCGACGGTGCCTAACAGCTTAATTGATTATGCAAAAAAACTAGGCACGCAATTATCGTTAGCAGGTAAAGACTTTGATGTTAATAAAAACGCTAACGACTGGTCTCTATTGGCGAATCATGTGTTTGCAGGGCATTACCCAATGCCAGTTTTACAAGGTTATCACCAAATAAAAAATGCTGCTGCCGTGGTTAGCCTATTAGCAAACATACAGCACATTAAACCAGTTAGTAAAAATAATATTGACATTGGCCTTCGACACACCTCATTAAAAGGTAGGTTGCAACAGGTTAGTTCAGCGCCTGATATTTTTTTAGACGTTGCACATAATGCTGAATCAGCTCAGGTGTTATCGGACTTTCTTAAAAGTAAAAAGACTAATGGGCAAATCCATGCCGTCTTTTCTGTACTGGCGGACAAACAGTTAAATGAAGTGCTTAAACCTTTTATTGGGCTAATTGATAATTGGCATATTGCACCATTACAGGCTCCCAGAGCGTTATCAGTGGCTGATTTATATAAAAGCTTGGTCGATGATAATTCACAACAATGCTTTAAATATTCATCAATACAGCAGGCATTGAAAAATGCGAAACTTGCTGCAAAGCAAGATGATTTAGTTATATGTTTTGGTTCTTTTTATGTGGTAGAAGCGTGTTTAGAAGCGTTATAATGCGCTCAAATACTCCCTAATAATAGTCTCTTAAATTTATATGGAACAACCTTTAAAACAGCGTTTAATTGGTGCCACTATTGTTATTTCTTTGGCTGTTATTTTTTTACCAATGCTCATCGGTCAAAAGCCAGCGGATACAGATATTATTACAATAGATATTCCTACTGAACCGAGCGAGCCAACGCCGAACATTCAGACATTACCCGAACAAAAAGAAGAAATAGTGGCTAAGGTTTCAATCTCTAAAGAATCCGGTGTCAAAATTTCTGAACAAGTCCCGCCAACTATCCCCAGCCCACCAGAGGTTAAAACGGTTGAAGGTATTTCTGCATGGGTTGTTCAAGTTGGTAGCTTTTCAGACTCAAAAAATGCAAACAGCCTAGCAAGTAAACTTAAAAGTGCTGGTTTTACAGCATTCGTTGAACCGTCATCTGTTAAAACTGGTGATATTTTCCGCGTAAGAGTTGGGCCGGAATTAGACAAAGAGAAGGCAGAAGCTATTAGTGTAAAGCTTCAAAAAGAACAGAAGCTTTCAAATACCATCGTTATCCAATATCCATAGGTTTGTCGGTGAATGTTTTAAATAATATGATTTGGGTAGATTATGTCATCCTTGGCATTATCTTCATTTCGGCACTCATTGGTTTATTTAGAGGTCTAGTAAAAGAAGCCTTTTCGTTAGGTACATGGGTGGTTGCGATTATAGTTGGTATTAGGTTTAGCCAACCATTCTCATTTTACCTAACCGATTATATTGAGGTTCCCTCCGTCAGAATCGCTGCGGCGTTTATTATTTTATTGTTATTAACACTGATATTAGGCGCTATGTTGTCCTATTTAATCAGTCAAATAGTTGATAAAACAGGGTTAACGGGTACCGATCGATTTGCTGGCCTGCTTTTTGGTATAGCACGTGGCGTGGTCGTTATGGCCGTGTTAGTTTTATTGGCAGGTTTAACACCTTTACCTCAAGATCCTTGGTGGGTAGAGTCAATGCTTATTGGGCCTTTTCAGGAATTATCTCTTTGGTTAAGAGAACAAATTCCCGATGGTGTTAGTGAGTACTTTTCATATTAAGTTTTTAAAAGGTTGAATCAAAATGTGTGGAATTGCGGGTATCGTTGCTCATCACAACGTTAATCAAGAGTTATATGAAGCGTTAACTGTTTTGCAGCACCGCGGTCAAGATGCCGCTGGTATTGTCACTTGTGAAGGCAGTCAGCTGCATCTTCGTAAAGCAAACGGCTTAGTTCGAGATGTTTTTAGAACCAGTCATATGCTAGAACTGAAAGGAAATATGGGTATTGCTCATGTTCGTTACCCAACAGCAGGCTGCTCAAGTTCTGCAGAGGCTCAGCCATTTTATGTCAATTCACCTTTTGGCATTACCTTGGCGCACAATGGTAATTTAACAAATGCCGCTGCGCTGAAAAAAGAACTGTTTATCGAAGATCAGCGCCATATCAATACTAATTCGGACTCGGAAATCTTATTAAATGTATTAGCCCATGAGCTGCAATCTTTAGGCAAATTAAAACTTAATGAAAATGACGTTTTTAAAGCGGTAGAAGCCCTACATAAACGTTGTGAAGGAGCCTATGCAGTCGTAGCAATGATTACAGGTTTTGGCGTTGTTGGTTTTCGTGACCCTAATGGTATTAGACCCATTTGTTATGGTGTGCGTGAAACTGATGAGGGTAGTGATTATATGATTGCTTCGGAATCAGTTGCCATGGATGCTCAAGATTTTAAATTAATTAGAGATATTGCACCGGGTGAAGCTGTTTTTATTAAAAAAGGCGGGGTAATACACACCAAACAGTGTGCAGAAAACCCTCGTTTAACACCTTGTATATTTGAGTACGTATATTTAGCTCGTCCAGACTCAATTATGGACAATGTTTCGGTGTATAAGTCACGTCTAAGAATGGGTGAGAAATTAGCCGAAAAAATCATGAGAACTCGTCCTGATCATGATATCGACGTGGTAATCCCTATCCCAGATACTAGTCGAACCTCTGCTTTACAGCTTGCTAATATGCTAGATGTCAAATATAGAGAAGGGTTTATTAAGAATCGCTATATTGGCCGCACGTTTATTATGCCGGGGCAACTAGAACGTAAAAAATCGGTTAGACGCAAACTTAATGCCATTGATCTAGAGTTTAGAGGTAAAAACGTTTTATTGGTCGATGATTCCATCGTTAGGGGGACAACTTCAGGTCAAATTATTAAATTAGCGCGTGAAGCCGGGGCTAAAAAAGTTTATTTTGCATCGGCTGCCCCAGCCGTTCGCTACCCAAATGTCTATGGTATTGATATGCCGGCTGTTGAAGAATTAGTTGCGCACGATAGAACAACGGACGAAGTACAACAAGCCATAGGCGCTGATTGGTTGATCTATCAAGAGCTCGATGATTTATTTGAGTCGGTTAGAAAACGTAACCCAGAAATTGTTGATTTTGATGCGGCTTGCTTTAATCAAAATTATGTTACCGGAACGGTTAGCGATGAATACCTTAGAGAGCAAGGGTTAAGTCGATCAGATGATCAAAAAGCGATCAACGATTTGGATCCTACAGTGATTGAACTGCATAACTCTCACTAATTATAAAAGGCGCATATATGTCAGATATTGATTGGCAAGATTACTCCATTGAAACGCAGGGTGTTAGAGCAGGTCAGCACAGAACGCCAGAAAATGAACATAGTGATGCAATTTTTCCAACGTCGAGTTATGTTTTTGGTAGCGCACAAGAGGCCTTTGAGAGATTTTCAGGAAAAGCTGCGGGTAATATTTATTCGCGTTTTACAAACCCTACAGTTAGAGCTTTCGAAAATCGCCTTGCTGTAATGGAAGGCGCCGAACGTGCAATGGCAACATCGTCAGGCATGGCGGCGATTAATGTTGTTTGTTTAGGCTTGTTAAGCGCCGGTGATCACGTCATTTGTTCGCGTAGCGTTTTTGGAAATACTGCATTGATGTTTAAAAATATCATGCAAAAATTTGCCGTAGAGACCACCTTTGTAGATCTCGATGATATCAACGCATGGGCGTCAGCAATAAAGCCAAATACAAGGTTTCTTTTTTTAGAAACACCATCTAACCCTCTTGGCAATGTAGCAGATATAAAAGCACTAGCCGAATTAGCACATGCCAATGGTGCGTTGCTTATCGTTGATAATGTTTATTGTACGCCGGCCTTGCAAAAACCACTGAGCTTAGGCGCTGATTTGGTTGTTCACTCGGCGACTAAATATATAGATGGTCAAGGTCGCTGTATTGGTGGTGCTGTTGTTGGCAATAACGCACTGATAGAAGAAAAAATTTATCCAATTTTACGTACCGCAGGTCATACGATGAGCCCATTTAATGCATGGGTATTTCATAAAGGCTTAGAGACTCTATCGTTACGGATGGAAAAACATTGTTCCAATGCACTGATTGTTGCGAGATGGTTAGAACAGCAATCGAATGTTGAAAAAGTCTATTACACTGGCTTAGCTAATCATCCACAACATGAGCTTGCTAAGCAGCAACAAAGCGGTTTTGGTGGCATTGTTAGCTTTGAAGTAAAGGGCGGTAAAAACAATGCTTGGAAAGTTATTGATATGACGCAGATGATTTCGATAACCGCTAACCTAGGTGATGTAAAAAGCATGATTACTCACCCATCGACCACAACTCATGGACGTCTAACCGAAGAGGAGCGTAACAAAGCTGGTATAACAGACGCCTTAATACGCTTAGGCGTTGGCTTAGAAAATGCTGACGATATAACAGCAGATTTAAATCGAGGTCTGTCATCCTTTTAATGTTTTCTATTGGCATCTAAAAAACCAAAGACGTTGAAGTTTATCGGTTTCTTTAAATCACAAAAAAGTTGTCTTAATGCAAGCAGACTAACCAAGACATTCTAATGATCGGTTGATATTAATCGACGTAAGCGCACTTTCAACATTCACATGTATTGCGCTTAGCTTTAAAATAAACAGTAAATAAATTAATTCGGAGTATCAATCGCATGGGTAGAGCCTACCAAAACCGCAAAGAGTCTATGGCTAAAACGTCTGATATGAAAGCGAAGGTTTATAGCCGTTATGGGCGTGAGATTTATGTTAGCGCAAAGTCAGGTGGTGTTGACCCTGAAGGTAATTTGGCACTTCGTAGCTTAATTGACCGCGCGAAAAAAGACCAAGTGCCTGCTCATGTTATTGAAAAGGCAATTGATAAAGCAAAAGGCGGTGGTGGCGAAGATTATTCTCCCGCACGTTATGAAGGGTATGGGCCTGGTGGAAGTATGGCTATTATTGATTGTCTAACTGATAACCCAAATCGTACATTTGGTGATGTTCGCCAAGCGTTTACTAAAACAAAATGTAAAATTGGCACGCAAGGTAGCGTAAGCCATATGTTTGATCATTCTGCCATTCTAGTGTTTAAACACGATAATGAAGAAGCGGTTTTAGAGATACTAATGGATGCAGACGTAGACGTAACAGATATTGAAAATGAAAATGGTAAAATTTCCGTTTTTGCGTTACCTACCGACTACTTTAAGGCAAAACAAGCATTGCTTGATAAGCTAGGAGAAATTGATTTTGAAGTAGATGAAATTCAGTTTATTCCACAGGCATTTACTACTATGACAGGCGATGATGTAGAACTGTTTGAAAAGTTTCTTGCCATGTTGGATGATTTAGATGATGTGCAACAGGTGTATCACAACGTTGAGTTCAACTAGAAAGGACGGCCTAGTTATTAAGTAAGGGAATGCAGCAAATTGTTCTCAATTGAGGTGGTCAGAAGGGTGCTTGGATAAGCAATTTGAGCACTCAAAAATAACTGCCTAATTAATGAAGATCGCATTAAAACCCAAAATTTAAATGCTGTGTACCAAGTTGGTTACGCGTATCGTTTAGTGCTTGATTAGTCGGCTATCATGTTTATGTTGGTTGATAAAAAAGTTTTAGTTTATCTAGTTATTAGCTCAATTTCTTCTTTTACATCACCTGTTATTTCTCCACTCGAGTCATAACTTATTTCTAGAAACTTAACACTTAGTTCATCAACAGTTAGTAATGTGGTGCACCGTGTACCGTAATCTTTCCCTTGAATAAAAATAGGTGATAAGAAACGCTCAAATTCGAGGCTAATCCCGGTGTTAGGTAAATCTTGGTCATTAGCTTGGGTTTGCGACTGCATCGTACTTAATAACTCAAATGGGTCGATTTTGTTGCTTGCTAACGATTTTTCTACGGCCGCTGTAGCGGTAGATAATTTTGGCCACGGGGTATTTAAGGAGGCATTACAAAGCCCATGAATACCAGCAGGTACTTGTTGAACATGTAACGAGTCATTAGAGTAATACCACAAGCCAGTGTGATCCATTAATAATAAATTGAATAACCCGTAATCAGCACGCCGTTTTTTTAGTTTTTCTATGAAGTCTGGAGCTGTGGATTGTTGAGATAAGAAATCACGCACTAAATGGCCGCGGGATAGTTTTGTATTTTCTATAAAGGGAGGTTTCCGCACATTAGTCAGTGCTGCTAGTCGGCCTGAGGTATCGGTACTTAACCAACTACCGCCAGCAACATGGTCTATGCCACCGAAAATATGCGGTTGATCTGGCCAATAACCAGCGGCTTGTGTTGCACGCTGATAATATTCGTCACGGTTAGCAACTAGCACTAATTTATAGAGGTCGTTTGGTTGGTATTTAAAAATGATTAGGCACATTGAGAATTGTGATATTTGTTTTAAATAACCGCATGTGTATATAAAACACCTTATCGCTAAACCTGTCAATTTTGAGTGCTAAATGCTAAAATATTCACCCTGATTGGTAAGTATTGCTTGCTTAAAGCCCCAAATTTTAAACCTAGGAGTGATCTGTGTTAGAAGAATATCGTAAACATGTAAATGAACGAGCTGCTTTGGGTATTGTTCCAAAGCCACTGGATGCCGAGCAAGTTGCTGGCCTTGTTGAGTTATTAAAAGCGCCGCCAGCAGGAGAAGAAGAGTTCTTGCTTGATTTGATCATTAATCGCGTACCAGCAGGAGTAGATGAAGCTGCTTATGTAAAAGCAGGTTTTTTAGCGGCTATCGCAAAAGGCGAAGCATCTTCTCCATTAATCGACCGAGTTAGAGCCACTGAGTTGTTAGGCACCATGTTAGGTGGCTACAATATTATGCCATTGGTTGAACTTCTTGATGACGCAGAACTTGCCGAAACAGCTGCAGATCAGCTGTCTCAGATTCTACTCGTGTTTGATGCTTTTCATGATGTTCAAGAAAAGGCAGAGGCTGGCAATGCTGCTGCTAAACGTGTGATTCAATCATGGGCAGATGCCGAATGGTTTACCAATAAAAAACCGCTTGCCGAAAAGTTAACCGTTAAAGTATTTGAAGTCACTGGTGAAACTAATACTGATGACTTATCACCAGCCCCTGATGCATGGTCTCGTCCTGATATTCCTTTACACGCGCTTGCGATGCTTAAAATGCCACGTGAAGGCATTCAACCAGATGTCCCAGGTGAAAGAGGACCAATCGCTCAAATTGACGAAATGGAAAAAGACGGTATTCCTCTCGCCTATGTAGGTGATGTTGTCGGCACAGGCTCCTCTCGTAAATCTGCTACTAACTCAGTGTTGTGGTTTATGGGTGATGATATTCCTTACATCCCTAATAAACGTGCGGGTGGTGTTTGTATTGGTGGCAAAATTGCGCCAATTTTCTTTAACACAATGGAAGATTCAGGCGCATTACCGATTGAAATGGATGTGTCTAAATTACACATGAATGATGTTATTGATATTTATCCTTATGAAGGAAAAGTCACTAAAAGTGGCACCGATGAAGTGTTGGCTGAATTCAAATTAAAATCAAACGTGATTCTTGATGAAGTTCAGGCTGGTGGCCGTATTCCTTTAATTATTGGACGTGGTTTAACATTACGCGCACGTAAATCACTTGGCTTGGAAGCATCAGAGATATTTAGAACTCCAGAAGCTCACGAAGATAGTGGTAAAGGCTTCACCTTAGCGCAAAAAATGGTTGGCAAAGCCTGTGGCGTAAAAGGGATTAGAGCTGGCGTTTACTGCGAACCACATATGACGACTGTTGGTTCACAAGATACAACCGGCCCGATGACTCGTGACGAGTTGAAAGATTTGGCTTGCTTAGGTTTCTCAGCAGACCTAGTGATGCAATCTTTCTGTCATACTGCGGCTTACCCTAAGCCAGTTGATGTTACAACTCACCACACCTTGCCAGACTTTATTATGAATCGTGGTGGCGTGCCGTTACGTCCGGGCGATGGAATTATCCATTCATGGTTAAACCGTATGTTGCTTCCAGATACTGTCGGTACTGGTGGTGACTCTCATACACGTTTCCCATTAGGTATTTCATTCCCTGCTGGTTCTGGTCTAGTAGCCTTTGCTGCAGCAACAGGTGTTATGCCATTGGATATGCCAGAGTCTGTTTTGGTTCGCTTTACTGGTGAAATGCAACCAGGAATTACGCTACGCGATATGGTCAATGCTATTCCTTTAGCGGCTATCGACAAAGGTTTACTAACGGTAGCGAAAGAAGGCAAAATTAATGCTTTCTCTGGTCGTATTCTTGAAATTGAAGGCTTACCTGATTTGAAAGTTGAGCAAGCATTTGAACTATCGGATGCTTCTGCCGAGCGTTCAGCGGCCGGCTGTACTATTAAGTTAAACAAAGAACCTATCATTGAATATCTGAATTCAAATATCACCATGTTGAAATGGATGATTGCTGAAGGTTATGGTGATGTTAGAACGATTGAACGTCGCATTACTTCAATGGAAGAATGGCTGGCTAATCCAGAACTAATGGAAGCCGATGCCGATGCTGAATATGCAGAAATCATTGAAATTAACATGAGCGATATTCACGAGCCTATTCTTGCATGCCCTAATGACCCTGATGATGTCAAAACATTATCAGATGTTGCTGGTACAAAGATTGATGAAGTTTTTATCGGTTCTTGTATGACAAATATTGGTCATTTCCGAGCAGCGGGTAACTTATTGCAAGAGTATGGCGGTGTAACCCCAACTCGTTTGTGGATTGCACCTCCAACTAAAATGGATGAGGCGCAATTGACAGCAGAAGGTTATTACAATATTTATGGAACATCAGGTGCACGTACTGAAATGCCAGGGTGTTCGCTTTGCATGGGGAACCAAGCACGTGTTGCAGAGAAGTCTACAGTTATTTCAACCTCTACACGTAACTTCCCTAATCGTTTAGGAAATGGTGCTTTTGTCTACTTAGCGTCGGCAGAACTGGCAGCAGTGGGGGCAATATTAGGTAAGATTCCAACTAAAGAAGAGTATATGGAATACGCCAATAAAATTGATACCATGGCGGATGAAACATACCGATACTTAAACTTTGATCAAATTGAAGAGTATCAAAAATCAGCGGATACAGTGAAGATTGCTGCTAAAGCTTGATATTGCTAGATAGTTAGGTAAGAAAAAAGGCGCTGTTTTAACAGCGCCTTTTTTTGTGATATTGTTTTTTCAAATGATTTTAAATTCATCTAAAAAAATGATGCGTGAATTTTGCAGTATGAAAGGCTCTGGGGATATTCAAATCAACTTATTATTTAATGTACCCCAGTCATAGATGGGTGAATGAACTGAATAAAGTTGTTTATCAATAATTTAATGATACAGTTATATATAAATTCCCGCTGTTTTACTTAGTTTCAAGTTTCGGGCAATATACCAATAAATATTATTATTTTGGTAAAAGTGAAACTCCATATGAATAGTAGATAAGGACTATGTTGATTTAGAAAAAAGGAATATTTTCGATTTTATTAACTTGGAGCGTTCTTAATGAGACTAAGTACCCGTTTATCCATTATTGTTTTTAGCCTTGGCTTAACAATAACTGTACTTAATTTATATGCTGTAAGACATGAGGTCCTCCAACAGCAAACACACACACACAGAATATTTGCTGAAACGTTAGTTCGCACCATGGCGAGTGTGGTTGCCGATGATGTGATTAATGGTGATAAGGAGCAATTAACACAAATGCTGCAGGTTGCTCAAAACTACAAGAATAACTCGATTGAGTATTTGTATGTTATAGATAGGGAGGGTCATCTTTTTGCCCATTCATATGATACAGACTTCCCTAAATTTTTAAATAAACAGATTGCTAAGTACCCATCAACACTGAATGGTTCGAGACCAATTAATCTCGTTGCTCAATATAATATTGAAAATCGGGGGCTTATTTATGAATATGCTGTTGCACTAACTCCCAGCCTTTCGGGGCAAATGCACCTTGGATTAAACCAAACGAAAATTCAGGTAGCTGTTAATACGGCTAGTAAAAAAACACTCTTCTTCGGTATGGTGTTATCTATGCTATTTACATTGCTAGCATGGCTCGCTACTCGCTATGTAGTTCGTCCAATTGAACAAATTTCCACTACGTTACAGAATTATCAACCTGGGGGAAGTATCGACTTTTCATTTAAGCAATCAGACGCCCTAGATATTCAAACACTTAAGTACTCGTTAAAAGAAGCTTTCAATTCTCGTGATTACTATGAAAACCTTTTAAAGCAACGAGAACAAGACTTAGAGGTGACATTGAGTAGTATTGGAGATGCGGTTATTACTACTGATGAACAGGGACATGTGACTCGAATGAACCATGTTGCAGAAACGTTAACTGGCTGGTCAATAGAAGAAGCGCAAGGGCAGACAGTCAAAACAATTTTTCCTATTATCAATGCGTCTTCAAGGGAGCCAATACCAAACCCTGTGGAAAAGGTACTTGAAACCGGTGAGACAGTTTATTTAAGTAATCATACGACCTTAGTATCAAAAGAAGGTGATGAATACCAAATTGCAGATTCAGCAGCAGCTATTCGTGATGTAAATAATAATATCTTGGGCATGGTGTTAGTGTTTAACGACGTAACCGAGCAGTATGAGTTACGCCAAGCAGCGCTTCAAGCTCAACAGCAAGTTGAAAAAGCATTTAATGATATGCAGACGATGGTCGCCGTTTTAGATACTGATTTTAGAGTTACTTTTATCAATAATACGCCGCTAGAATCTCTCAGTCTTAAAACAGAGGATGTTATTGGGAAAGAATTTTGGATGAATGAGTGGTTTTCATATGACTCAGCTCTCCAAAAGGCTATTCAGAGTGATTGTATCGAAGCCTTTAATGGGCGAAAGACACTACGCGATATTGAGATAATGACTAATAACGGTGTACTGGCTCTTCAGATAGGCTTTCACCCTATACGCGATGAGAATAATAGCGTCATTCAATTAGTCGCTGAAGGTGTTGATGTCAGTGTACGTAAGCATCTGGAAACTGAGATGCGTGCATCAATGCAGCACCTACAGCTATATCGCGAACAAACGCCATTGGCAGCTATAGAATGGAGCATCGATTTTGAGGTTGTTAATTGGAATAAAGCGGCAGAGTTAATGTTTGGTTACACACTCAAAGAAGTCGAAGGGCGTAACTTTTCCAACATGATATTACCAGAAAGTGCAGTGATAGATGTCGATAAAATATGGCAAGGCTTGATGACCAATACGGGTGGTGAAAACAGTAGGAATGAGAATGTTACAAAAGAAGGTAAAGTCATCCTATGTGATTGGTATAACAACTCGCTGATAAATGAGTCAGGACAGGTGATTGGTGCTGTCTCGCTGGTTCGAGATATAACACAGGAACATGCTTCGCAACAAGCATTAATGAAAAATGAGCAAGAGCAACGGGATATTCTTGATACGCTTAGGGATGGCATTATTACTATTAGTGAAACGGGGGTCATACAGACTTTTAACCGTGCTGCCGAGCATTTATTTGGTGTAAGTAGCGTAGAAGCCATTGGTCAAAATATATCGGTATTAGCGCGAGAAGCAGATAAAGACCAGACTGAGGGTTTTAGCCAATCAAGCTTCATGCGTCTTTTAGCCGGATCTCGTGAAGTTGTTGGGATATACAAAAAAAATACCACATTTCCTATGCGCCTTACCCTAGCAGAGCTTCCAGCTTCAGCTAATGGGCAACACCGATTTGCCTGTTCATGCCAAGACTTAACTGAAATAAAATCTCAACAAGCTCAGATTCAACAGGCACAGAAAATGGATGCTTTAGGCAAACTGGTGGGTGGTATAGCGCACGATTACAATAATATGTTGGGGGTTATTTTAGGTTATACCAGTCTCATGGAAATGAAATTTTCCAATGTTAAAGGTTTGCAAAAATACATTGGAAATATAAGTCAGGCAGGGGAACGAGCAAGACAGTTGACTAAGCGGATGCTTGCTTTTTCTAAGCAAAAGAGCACAGAGGCTGAAGCCGAAGCGGTTGATGTTAATAGTCTAGTGGATGATCAAAAAGATCTAATAAACAAGTCACTAACAGCAATGATCACAGTTCATTACCAACTGTGTGAATCACTAGGGCTTATATGGATTGATAAAAGTGAACTTGAAGACAGCTTGCTGAATTTAGTGATCAATTCTAAACATGCCATGCCAGATGGAGGGCAACTAACGGTCAGTACAGGTGCCGTGCACCTTTCTCAGATAGAGGCAGAGACGCTTGGATTAACTGAAAATGATTATATAACATTATCGGTTAAAGATAATGGCTGCGGAATAGATAAAGACATTGTAGATTTCATCTTTGACCCATTCTTTACGACGAAAGGTATTGATGGAACAGGGCTTGGTTTAAGCCAAGTATATGGTTTTGCAGGGCGATCTGGCGGTACGATAAAAGTATATTCAGAAAAAGGCATAGGCAGTGAGTTTACCTTATATTTCCCTCTGTATCGTGGTGAGGAAAGGAATGATACTGGCCCTATTGAAGTAAAACCATATCGTCAAGGTGAAGGGCAAGGAATTTTAGTCGTCGATGACGAACCTGCTTTACGAAAGCTAGCTCTAGAAATTTTAACGTTGGCTGGCTATCAAGTGTTGCTAGCAAGAAATGGTAATGAGGCTATAGAGATGTTAGCAACAACGAAATTTGACTTGGTTTTAAGTGATGTCATTATGCCTCAAATGGATGGTTATCAGCTTGCGAAGCATATCAAAGAAAATTATCCGAGTATTAAAGTTCAATTGGCTACGGGCTTTAGCAGTAATCGTCACTCAGCAATGAAAGATAAAAGTTTGCAGAACAACATGCTGTATAAACCGTATCGTACAGGTGAATTGCTAAGGCGAGTTTCAACGTTGATCTATGGTAATGATGATGATTGAAGTTAAAAGTTATGAGCTATGGCATTGGGCTCCAGACATGAGTGTAGGGATAGATGCTATTGATAAATATCACAAACGCTTATTTCAGTTATTTTATGAAGCTCATGTGATAGCCGAGAATGGGGGTGAGAGGGCGCTGCTAAATAAATTAGCAATGGGCCTTCTCCTATATGGAGAATCATATTTTACGCGTAAAGAAGCTATTATGCAGTCATTGAGTTACCCGTTTGCTGATAGTGAAGTCGCTCTTCACCAAATGATAAGTCAAGAATTACACCAGAAATTCAAAAATACCGTTAAAGAAAATGGGGACATTGCAGGGTTCATTGTGTATCTAAAAGACTGTTTTATAGAGTATCTAAATAAAACGAATCAACATATTAAGCGGTTTAGCAAGGAGCATGAACGAGAAATTGAAGACGCTCTAAATGTAGATGGGTTTCTTACGCTACCAGAGGAAATTATTATTTATGTGGTAGATGATGAGCCGCAACAAGTTGAAATGCTTAAAGAATTGATTGAGGTAGCTGGGTTTTCTGCAAAAGGTTTTACATCGGCAGTTGAGTTTATCAATCAGCCTGTTAGTAGTGATGATATTGTTGTGCTTGATTTAAATATGCCAGAAATGGATGGTATCGAAGTGATGAGGCACCTTCATGCAAAAGGAAGCGTGCCAAGTTATGTACTGATTAGTGGATTTGATGAGAAAGTGTTACATTCCGCTAGACAATTTGCTGATGCAAAAAAAGTGGTCGTTGCTAGAACATTAACAAAACCACTGGAGCCATATAGTTTTATTGATGAAATAAAGCAAATATATACCCATAAGAAGATCATGCTTGATAAAACTGACCTTTCTCCATTAATCTCAACATCTAGCACATCATTATTTACTCTGGCAGATTTACAGCACGCAATTGAGTCTCACTATTTGATTATTTTTTATCAGCCACAGATTGAATTAAGGTCAGGGAAAGTAGTTGGTTTTGAAGCATTAGTTCGTTTGCAACACCCCGAGCGTGGCATGATATTTCCGGATCAATTTATAGGTCTAGCAGAACAAAATAATCTGATTTCAAGTATTACCAATGAAGTGATAGATTTGGTCATCACTGATTACGGCTTATTTTGTGAAAAAGGTATTGAACCAAACATTTCAATTAACATTTCTGCACAAGATTTATTGGATTTATCTTTACCAGAGCAATTAAGTACGAGGCTAGCTAATGTTGGTATCCCAACAGGAGCCATTACTTTTGAGTTAACAGAATCAGCAGTTTTAACATCTATTTCTGACTCGCTAGATATTATGAATAGACTCCGAATGAAAGGCTTTGCCTTATCAATTGATGATTTTGGTACAGGTCACTCATCACTTGTGCAACTTTACCAAGCACCCTTTACAGAGCTGAAAATTGACCGTAGCTTTGTGATGAAAATGTTAGACGATGACGAAGCAATGTCTATCGTCAAAGTTTGCATTTACCTTGCTAAAGAATTAAAAGTGGAAACGGTTGCTGAAGGTGTTGAAACAGAGGAGATATGGAATAAACTAAAGGAGCTAGGCTGTGACATTGCGCAAGGCTTCTACCGCGCAAAACCAATGTCATTAAAAGCGTGTTGTGATTGGTTAACGACAGAGTTTAATATCAAGAGTTAGCGTGAACCATGTTTAGCGGCTTGATAGCAAAAACAATTCGAACATAATGATATTAAACCGAAAGAAAGTCTCTATAAGGTTTAACTAAAAATGTAAATAATAAGCGCCTTTAAAAGGTTTGAGGTTAGCAGAAATTTGTACGAAGGAGCATTTTTGAAAAATGGACCAATCGGCTGGTTTGTTAGATAAAAAGGCGCTGTTAAAACAGCGCCTTTTAATGGCTTTAGCGTTTCTAATAGCTTAGTGATTATCACACTCTGCTAGGAAGGTTAGCAGCTCTTCCCTGTATTTATAATAATCAGGGTGCGATACCAGTGCCTTACGTGTTCGAGGACGTGGTAAATCCACTTTCATAACTTTACCAACCTTAGCATTAGGTCCATTGGTCATCATCACAACACGATCAGCCAGTAAAATAGCTTCATCAACATCGTGTGTCACCATAATGGCAGTGACTTTAGTCCGTGTCCAAACTTCCATTAACACCTCCTGAAGCTCCCACCTTGTTAAAGAATCTAACATACCAAATGGTTCATCGAGTAACAGTAATTTAGGGGAGAGGGCGAAGGCACGTGAAATACCGACACGCTGTTTCATACCATTTGAAAGTTCAGCGGCTTTCTTATTGAAGGCTTCACTTAAGCCCACTTTACTTAAATAGTACTCAACAATGCTATTTCGTTCTGCTGGGGTGCAATGCGGATAAACTCGCTCGACGCCTAAAGCAACATTTTCTTTCGCACTTAACCAAGGAAAAAGGCTAGGGGCTTGGAAAACAACTGCTCTGTCAGGGCCCGCGGCACTGACTTCTTTCTTGTCCAAAACAATACCGCCATCGCTGATGTCGGTTAACCCTGCGGTCATAGACAATACAGTCGATTTGCCACAACCGGAATGGCCAATAATTGAAATAAACTCGCCTTTTCCTATATTTAGTTCAAATTTATCGACTACTGTTAAGGGACCTTTCGGTGTTGGGTAAACCTTGGTTAAATTAAAATACTCCAAGTATTTTTTATCACCCATATTATTTGAATAAGGTTTCAGTGCATCAGGCTTCTCGTCGTCACTAAGACCAAAGTCACTGGCTGTATTAGGCTGGACATTGGGTAATTGATAAACATTACTTGTTGAATCAGCACTATCACCGATGCCGACACTCATTAAATATTGAGTAATATCACTGCGTAATTTTTTAAAATTTTCATCATGGTTCATGGCTGTTCTATCGCGCGGCCTTGGCAGATCAACAATGAATTCGGGACCAAACGTAGCATTTGGCCCCGGGTTTAATGGAATAATCCGGTCGGCCATTATCAACCCTTCATCTACATCATTCGTGATGAGTACCACGGTTTTTTTCTCTTGTTCCCAAATTCTAATGATTTCATCTTGTAGGTTCGCGCGCGTTAATGCATCTAGTGCGCTGAGTGGCTCATCTAATAATAAAACATGTGGGCTTGCCGCCAAAGCTCGTGCAACATTAACACGCTGTCGCATACCACCAGATAGTTCAGAAGGGTGCCTATGCGTCGCATGCGACAATCCCACCATATTGATGTATTTTTCTATGCGTTCTGTTCGTTCAGAAGCAGAAAGATCACTAAAGACAGAATCAACAGCTAATGCAACGTTTCCAAAAACAGTTAACCAAGGCATTAAGGAGTAGCTCTGAAAGACAACACCGCGTTCTGAACTGGGGCCAGTAACTTTTTTACCTTCCATTGTCACTTCACCACTATCAGGTTTAATTAAACCTGCAATAGTGGAGATAAGGGTAGTTTTACCTGTGCCCGAGAACCCAACAATAGCAACAAATTCACCTTCTTTAATATCAAGGTTAATATTGCTCAGAACGTCACTTTTATTGTGACCACTACCGTAGGATTTACTAATATTTTTAAGTGCTAAAAATGACATATCTTTTCTCCTACATTGCGTCGCCGTATGAAAAATATTTTTGCAGCGTCAACATGATACGGTCGAGCATAAAACCGATAATACCGATAGTAAACACAGCAACCATAATTTTTCCTAACGATTGAGAACTGCCATTTTGGAATTCATCCCAGACAAATTTACCTAAACCTGGGTTTTGCGCTAGCATTTCTGCAGCAATTAATACCATCCAACCGACACCAAGTGATAGACGTAAGCCTGTAAAAATTAATGGCAGCGAACTAGGTAAAACAATTTTAGTGACTGTTTTCCACCACCCGAGTTGTAAAACCTTTGAGACATTCATTAAGTCTTTATCAATAGTAGATACGCCGACGGCTGTATTAATTAGAGTTGGCCATAATGAACACAATGTTACTGTGATGGCCGATACAAGAAAGGACTTGCTAAATGTAGCGTCCCCCTCAACCACATACAGTGCACTAACAATAAGTGTGACTATAGGTAACCAAGCCAATGGAGAAACAGGTTTAAATATTTGAATAATCGGGTTAATGGCAGCATTAAAAGCAGGGCTTAATCCGCAAATAACACCCAGTGGAATAGCCACAACAGAGGCTAATAAAAAGCCTGCGAAAACAGTCCATAAACTGGTCATAATTTGTTGCGGATAGGTTGCTTTGCCAGTGTAATCACGAATTTTAATAACCGCATCTGGGTTCTTTTCAAGCTTTTTAGCATTACGAACTTCCTGACGTTTGTAAAAAGCGACTTCTTTTTCTTTCTCTTTGTAGTGGTCGGCGGCAAGGCTTTTTGTTTCTTGCCATACCGCAGCAGGGCCAGGAATAGCGCCTAGGCTCGTTTGGATTTTCGCAGCGCCCCAGTCCCAAAACCCAATAAATATCAACATGGCTAATACCGGCACACCAATAACTTTTATCGCTTCTTTTAGCTGTACAACAGGGTCTTCACCAGCCAACAGTTTTACGATGGGTATAAACCAAGTAAAGCCAATTAGTTCTAAAAAATTATTAATTTTTACGGAAATTTTAACGCCTTCATTGGCGACCTTTTTTTCAGGCTTATTGGCAACAGACTCTTGTGAGTCTGCTGATGAATTTGTAGTGTTACTCGCTTCTTGATTTTTCATATTTTTATCTTCTAATGCTGTATCAACAGGCATAGTGTTACCTCTAGTTTTTTTGTTAAATAGGTACCCGCATCATCACGGGTACCTATCATTGTCATACCGTTATTTACTTAACAGTGTCTTTTCCTTTTAAACCAATGTTGAACTTCTCTAGGTAAGCATTGGGTGTGCGGCCATCAAAGGTGATGTTATCGATAAAGTGAGTTTGTGGTTCGCGGTAACCATCGGTATCCCAAGGCATATCTGCTTTAGAAATTTTCCCTTCTTCTAACAACTCTTTAGCGGCTGCTAAATAAATGTCTGGACGGTAGACTTTTTTTGCAATGTCGTGGAACCATTGATCTGATTTTTCGTCGGTAATTTGACCCCAGCGACGCATTTGGGTTAAGTACCAAATAGCATCTGAATAATAAGGGTAGGTAGCAAAGTAGCGGTAGAAAACGTTGAAGTCTGGTAAGTCACGTTTATCGCCTTTTTCATACTCAAATGTGCCTGTCATGCTGTTAGCGATCACATCGTAGTCAGCACCAACATATTCAGATTGAGACAGAATTTTTACCGCTTCTGGACGGTTTGCATCGTTGTTAGCATCTAACCATTGCGCTGCACGAATTAATGCTTTAATAACGGCTTTATGTGTATTGGGGTTCTTTTCTGCCCACTCTGCACTAACGCCAAATACTTTTTCTGGGTTATTTTTCCAAATTTCATAATCTGTCACAACAGGAACGCCAATACCTTTAAAGACGGCTTGCTGGTTCCAAGGTTCCCCAACGCAATAGCCATAAATAGTACCGGCTTCAAGCGTTGAAGGCATTTGAGGAGGAGGGGTAACCGATAATAAAGCATCCGCATCAATTTGACCGGTGATATCCGTTTTTGAATAATAGCCCGGGTGGATTCCGCCTGCAGCTAACCAATAACGTAGCTCATAATTATGTGTTGATACGGGGAAAACCATGCCCATATTAAAAGGCTTACCTTCAGATTTATATCGATCAACAACTGGCTTCAGTGCGGTCGCACTAATAGGGTGCACTGGCTTACCATCAGCACCTTTGGGGATATTAGGTTTCATTTCTGCCCAAATATCATTTGAAACAGTAATCGCATTACCATTTAAATCCATACTAAAGGCAGTAATAATATCCGCTTTAGTGCCAAAACCTATGGTTGCACCAAGTGGTTGCCCGGCAAGCATATGTGCACCGTCTAGCTCGCCATCAATCACACGGTCAAGTAACACCTTCCAATTCGCTTGTGGTTCAATGGTGACATACAGGCCTTCATCTTCAAAAAAACCTTTTTCATAGGCAACCGCTAACGGTGCCATATCTGTTAATTTGATAAAACCAAACTTAAGTTCATCTTTTTCAAGTTCTTCAACGGCATGTGCAGCCGTTAAACTACCTGCCATTGTTAACGCTAAACCAGCCAGACAGCTTTTAAACATGCCTCCGATGTTTCGTTTACTGAAAGTCTTACGATTTTTTTTCATTTTTTTTCCTGTTTACGTTTATAAAATGCAAAAAAAACGCCCGCCGCTTATTTTCGTTTTAAAGAAAACAAGCTAGCAGACGTCTTTGTCTTGTGACCTTATAAGGTCTATTAAGTTTTAAGCCCCAAGTTCGGGGGTGGTACTATTCGTTAGAAATTAAAAAGCAATACCTATGCCAATATTTCACTTGCTGAGATTATGCTTTCTGCTAGATCTACCATTTTGATATTTTTATTCATCGCCATTTTACGCATTGCTTTATAAGCTTCATTTTCACTAATTTTAGAGCGTTGCATAATAATGCCTTTTGCTTTATCGATAATCTTACGTTCACTTAACGTATTTTTCGTTCGCTCTAACTCTTCTTTAATAAGCTGTTGCTCGTTAAAACGAAAACAAGCGGTATCAATAATAGACACAATACGTTTGGCCTGAAGGCCATCTACAATATAAGCACTTACACCTACTTTAATGGCTGCTTGAATAACATCTCTACTGTCTTCGTAGGTAAAGACAATAACCGGAATAGGGTTTTGCACGTTAATTTGTTGTATACAACTAAATAATTGATCAAAACGTTTTTCCGTTACTGCCATTACAATATCTATAGAGCCAGTAAGAGCAGCACGACTAATGTCGCTTAACTGTGATGTAACGGCTGTTACCTCGTAAATAGAGTCAGATAAATGCCCCTGAACATCTAGGAGGTCATCAGCCGTTGTATTAAATAATAGGATTCTAGGTTTCATTAAGTGTCGATTAATGCTTCTTTAAAAAAAGGCTTATATCAATGCCATGACTAGAATTTTGCGCTTACAAAAGCCCACAATTTAGTCGTATCAACGGCTGTTGGGCCGATATTTAAAGCATTATTGTCAGCATTGTAATCTGCATACTTGAGACCAACGGTGTAGTTTTTACCTACTTTTTTAGTAGCCATCACATCAAACTCAGTACCGTAATCGTAGCTATTATTATCTGAACTAAAGTCATGATAAGCTGCCACAAATTTTATGCCATAAGCAGTCGTCACAGCTGTTAAGTAAATATCTTCAACACCATCACCTGGGGTTACTAAGAATTTATCCGCCCAGCCTTGGTAAGCGTGATTTGTTCCAAGAATTGTTACAAAACGGTCAGCGCCGCCATTACCTTCTTGTAATTCATAACTGGCTTTTACCAACAGCATGTTGATAGGCCCATTAAATGATATTTTTGTGCCGAGTTCAGCCAAAATATAATCAGCATCTATTGAGTTAGGGTTATCAGCGGCATCTGATTGGGTGGCGTATTCAGCTGTATAAATAACCTTAGTCGCATCACTGATAGGCTTAGCACCGCTAAGTCTTAGACCATATGTATTGGTTGAAAAAGCATCTGCATTTTCAAAGTCATATAAATATGCATAAGCTTCAATTTTTGCAGTTTTAAAACCACTATATTGGATATTAAATAAATGTGAATCACTGTCAAAATTATCAAGTGGTTCAGGCGCATCTTCACCAAAGATACGATTTACATTCCATACATAAGCATAATTAATGGTTGTATCACTAAGCGACTGATTAGAAATAGAGAATGCATCCAGTGTTTGCCAATTTTGACGCCAAGCAACCGTACCGATATGCCGATGAAAGGGTGCACCACGATATGTCAATGCTTGTCGCCCCAATTTTACAGACGTGTCTTCAAGCCCTGTGTAAAACAAGTAACCTTGATTAAGCTCTGTTTCATTAGGATCAGCAATAACAGGGTATTTAGCACCCTTGGCCTGAGATGGATGTGCATAATTGTTACTAAATAAGCTATGAACACTTTCTACTTCACCAAAAAGCCCAAACCCATAATACGTTCCTGTTTTATAGGCCGCCGTTAATCTAGCGGTATAAGCGTTTGCTTCTTCAGATAAGTTTTCTTGATCGACATTTTCATAACGTAGTCTAGCGCTGTAACTGGCTTTACCACTGGATAGGGCATTTATTATAGATTCCTCCGCCTGCGCTAAAGGAGCTGTTGTCATTAGTATCGTGCTAGCAATAGCGCCTACTATGATAGGGTTTGAGTGACTTTTTTTGTTGCTTTTCATATTAACTCTCTACGTTAAATTTTTTAAAAAAAACATAAAACCTAAAGCAGCCAACACGAATATACCGAGTTAGCGCCTTTGCTTTATAAATTAAGATGTTCATGACTGCGCCGTTACAGTGTGTTATGACTTAATCGAAAGAAATAACAGCTACAAGTAGTGCAATGGTTATGCCAAGTTTAATTTATTGACAATACAGTGATTGATAGAGGCTTATGAGGCAAATAAATGCTGCGTCGCATCCTTTAGGTGCTGATATGATAGATGGGCACTAAAATGGTGCGAATGAGAATTAAGCTTGTTAGCCTTAGTCTACTAGGCGAATTGAGCCATTAACATTGACTTGGATAGTTGACGTGTTCTGTTGTAAGTTAGCAGGAGCAGCTTCATCAGTTGCACTGCTTGAAAGCATTCTTGATTTGGCGTAATACACTGGGCGATGCTGATTGTTCGAATGGATATTAATTTGATGAACAAGATACTTATTTTTATCGAACTCGTTAGTGATCGTTTGTGCTTGCGCCTTAAAGTCGGCAATAGCTTGTTTTGTTAATAATTGTTTAGTGGCATTTAATTTTTCTTCTGAGACTTGGTAGCGCAAGGATTTAATCAGTAATTCTTTTTGTAATAAGCCAATCAGCTTGCCTAAGTCCTCACTGTCTTTACTTTCTAGCGTTATAGTTTGAATACCACGCCAAGCTTTAAAAATACGTTTGTTATAAAGTTGATGAGATGTGTATTGCCCACCTTTAACTTTAACGGTTTTAAAGGGGGCGGCTGTTTTAAGAGCCCAAGACATTTTTTGGTTGATTTGTTCAGCCAAAACAGCGGGGTCGTAATGTTCAGCTTCAACAGCAATACTGGCCAGCATCGTATCGGTTTCAACCTCTAAACTAGCAGAAGCTTGTAAATTAACAACTCCATCAAACGGCTTATCATGAGCCATTAGAGGGCTGGTTAAAAATATTAAATTAAACAACAAAATCCATTTATTCATCTTTAACTCATTATTTTATTGGGGTGTAACTTACTATACGGGCCTAAGCTGAATACTATCTTAATGGTTATCTAGTCGGTTTAAACCATTTAAAGCAGCCACTCGATAAGCCTCAGCCATTGTTGGGTAGTTAAAGGTTGTATTAGTAAAATACAGCAGGGTATTTGCTTCGCCTTTTTGCGACATAATCGCCTGCCCAATATGTATAATTTCAGCCGCTTGGTCACCAAAGCAGTGCACACCTAATATTTGTAATGTTTCTGAGTGAAAAATTATTTTTAATAAACCCTGAGTTTCACCAGAAATTTGGGCTCTTGCCAGTGAGTCGAAACGTGAATAACCGGTTTCATAAGGTACTTTTTGCTCGGTCAATTCTTTTTCTGTGTAGCCAACTGAACTAATTTCCGGATTAGTATAAATGCCTGTTGGAATGTCTTTAACCAGAGTAGCATCGCAAAACCCATCAACGATATGGGTTGCGGCAAAACGGCCTTGATCATAAGCGGCGCTGGCTAAACTTGGATAGCCAATAAAATCTCCAACCGCATAAATATGTTCTTTACCTTCCACTTGGTAATTCTCGTTAACATTAATTTGACCGCGAGAGTTAGGGGTGATGCCGACTTTGTCTAATGCTAGGTCATCAAAGTTACCGGTCCTACCATTGGCCCATAGAAAAATATCAGTTTTGATCTTTTTTCCTGAAACCAATTGGGTAACAACGCTTTTATCGTCAGGTATTATTGAATCGTATTCTTCACTAGAGCGGATAACAACACCCTGGTTTCGCATATCATGGCTTAAGGCATGTACGATTTCTTCATCTAAAAAGGCCAGCAAAGTAGAGTGCGTATTAATAAGGTTAACTTTAACCCCTAACCCTTGAAAGATAGAAGCATATTCGGAACCAATAACGCCCGCTCCATAGATTGTAATTGAACGTGGTGTGAAGTCTAAGTCTAAAATAGTATCGCTATCAAAAACATTATGATGATTAAAATCCACATCATCAGGACGATAGGGGTGAGAGCCAGGCGCCAACACAAACACCTTGGCAGTTATTTTTTTTACTTTACCACCGGCATTAGGTTTAACCTGCATTGTATTTTCATCAACAAAACTAGCTGTGCCGTATAGCAAGTCAAGATTGTTGCGTTCATAAAAGCCATCTCGCATATCAACCTGTTTTTTTATTACGTCGGTAGCAGAACTTAAAAGTTGAGGAAACGTTAAGTGAAGTCGGCCACCGCAGGCTTCTTTAAACCATCTATTGCGATTAAATTGAATAACACGCTGAACCGCTTGACGTAATGCTTTTGAGGGAATTGTTCCCCAATGAGTACAGCCACCGCCAACCTCTTTATATTTTTCTATGATGGCAACTTTTTTACCTTCTTTACAAGCCTTCATTGCGGCGCCTTCACCTCCTGGGCCTGTGCCTACAACAATTACATCATAGTCATATGTACTCATTAATTGCTCTCATAATTATTTATAAACGTCTGAGCAAGTATACAACAGATACGATAAAATCTGCTTTTCGCCAAGAGTATTTATTCATGCCTGATTTTTTTAATTCGCTCGAAAATGCCTTATTGAGCTCATCGGTTAACGAAACGATTGAGATGACACGGCAAGCTTTTGAGCTGTGCCATCAAAATAGCTCTTTTATTGAACCGGTAAACCGCATTATTAAACCAATAGACCTCGTACGTTTTCCTGACAAGCCCATCTGTGTTGCACCCAGAGATTTACCACGAAGGCGGCTAGGAACAGAAGCAGGCAAGCGCTCATTTATACACGCTATCGCACACATAGAGTTTAATGCGATTAAATTAGCCCTAGATATTGCTTATCGTTTTAAAGGTATGCCGGCACAGTTTTATAAAGACTGGGTCTATGTTGCTAATGATGAATGTAAGCACTTTCAATTACTATGCAATCATTTAGCGACCTATGATTGTCAATATGGTGACAATCCATCGCATGATGGTTTATGGAGTATGGCCGTTAAAACAGACGATAATTTACTTGCTCGTTTATCATTGGTTCCACGTTACCTAGAAGCTCGTGGACTTGATGTTACCCCAGCCATGTTGGAAAAACTATATGCCCAAAAAGACATGGACACAGCGGCCATTTTAGAAATTATTTTAGAAGATGAAGTAACACATGTTGAATTTGGTACAAAATGGCTAGATTTTGTTTGTGAAAACGAAGGAGTCGAGCGTGAAGATGTGTTTTTCGAACATGTTGAACGCTTATTAAAAGGTCAAATACTCGGCCCATTTAATAAGCCTTTACGGCTCCGGGCGGGTTTTACGCCCAGTGAGTTGTTAGAGCTTGAGCGCCTTGATAAACGTAAATTAAAGCAAACATAATATATAGAACCAGCTACGTTAAGACTAAGAAAGTTCGATGAGCTGATAACCGTCTTCACTCCAGTCGAGAACACTGGCGCTATGATCCCATTCTGCTAAAACAAAACGTTCAATCTCTTCCCCGTCCGCAATATGCGAGTGAATATCTGGTCTGTGTGTATGCCCGTGAATAAGACGTTTTACCTGATGTTTTTTAACATAATTAACAACGGTAGAGGTATTAACATCCATAATCTCAATCGACTTGTTTGCTTTATTTAAATGACTTTCTTGCCGGTAGTGTTGAGCCATCGCCAAGCGTTCTTGAAGAGGTTTAGATAAAATGCTTTGTTGCCATTCAGGCGTGTGCGTTAAGTCTCGAAATTTTTGGTATTCGACATCATCACTACACAACAGGTCGCCGTGCATTAATAAGGTACTCGTGCCAAATAAATCAATAATATATTCGTCTTCTAAGCTGACCACCTGAGTATCAGCAAAAAACTTTTTACCGACCAAGAAGTCTCTATTGCCCGCCAAAAAGTACACCTTAACTCCCTTGGAAGTAACTTTGGCTAAGTGTGTTTTAACTGCTTCATTAGGCGGGGTTGGGTCATCGTCACCAACCCATACGTCAAACAAGTCGCCCAAAATATATAAAGCTGACACATCACTACTTAAGGATTCAAGATAGGCTAAAAATCGCTGCGTATTTTCAGGCCTATCTTGGGTAAGGTGTAAGTCAGAAATAAAATGTATGTGCTGAGTCACGAATTACTTAATAACCTCAGCTTTCTCAATAATGACAGTTTCTTGAGGAACATCCGTTGGGAACATACCACCAGAGCCAGTAGGAATAGCGGCCATTTTATCAACAACATCCATACCGTCAGTTACTTTGCCAAAAACAGCATATCCCCAACCTTGTTGTGTTTTTGAACTGTGGTTTAAAAAGTCATTGTCAGCCAAGTTAATAAAAAATTGTCCTGTTGCTGAGTGCGGGTCACCTGTTCGTGCCATTGCAATCGTGCCACGGTCGTTAGCTAAACCATTATCGGCTTCATTTTGTATAGCACTGTTGGTTTCTTTCTGTGCAAAATCAGCGGTAAAACCACCGCCTTGTGCCATAAAGTTAGGAATGATTCGGTGAAAAATAACGCCTTCATAAAAACCTTCTTCAACGTAAGTGACAAAGTTTTTAACAGTATTAGGTGCTTTTTCGGCATCCAACTCTAGAGTAATATCGCCTTGGTTTGTGGTTAGTTTAATAGTTGTCATGCTCATATTTTTATCCGTTGCGTAAGTTGCAGTTGCGAAAAGTAGGGCGCTAGCAATAGATACCTTTAAAAATTGGATTAACTTTTTGGTCATCAGTAAAACTCCTACAATAAATTAAGCTGTGTATCTTATCTTCTTAGCTGGTTTTGATAAAGCTCACACATTCGTTATTTTAAAAACTCGAGCTTTAAGCAAAACAGGGCGGCTTAATATGATTAATATCGCATGCTAATCATGCCGAGATTCAATGAATCGGTTATTATTCGCCCTTAAATAATGTTGGTTATAAAAATGAGCGCACTAAAAATACACAATACCTTAACAAAGCAGAAAGAAACTTTTGTTCCAATCAACAAAGGAGAGGTTAATTTATACGTATGCGGTATGACCGTTTATGATTTTTGCCATATCGGACATGCGCGAGTTATGGTCGTTTTTGATGTTGTTTCAAGGTACTTAAAGTACTTAGGGTATAACGTTAAGTATGTGCGCAATATTACTGATATTGATGATAAAATTATTACCAGATCGATTGAATCGGGTGAGGATTTCAAGCAATTAACTAAACGCTTTATCGATGAGATGCATCAAGACGAAGCTTCATTAAACGTCCTTTCTCCCGACATCGAACCGTTAGCAACCGACTCGATGGAGGCTATTATTATTATGATCGAACAGTTGATTGCTAATGATAATGCCTATGTTGGGCCAAATAATGATGTGTATTATTGCGTTGAATCGTTTGAGAACTATGGCCAATTATCAGGCCGAAAACTAGATGATATGAATGCAGGAGAGCGGGTAGATGTTGATAGCAGTAAACGCAACCCCTTTGATTTTGTTTTATGGAAGTCTGCTAAGCCTGACGAACCTTCATGGTCATCGCCTTGGGGTAATGGTCGGCCTGGATGGCATATAGAGTGCTCTGCAATGGCAACGTGCTGCCTTGGAAACCATTTTGATATTCATGGAGGTGGAATGGATTTACAGTTTCCTCACCATGAAAATGAAATTGCTCAATCAGAAGCAGCAACAGGTGAAAAATACGTTAACACTTGGATGCACAATGGTTTTGTGCGCATTGATGATGAAAAAATGTCCAAATCACTGGGTAACTTTTTCACCGTTCGAGATGTGTTGAAAAAATACCGCGGGGAAGAAATTCGTTTTTTCGTGCTATCAAGCCATTACCGTAGCCCATTGAATTATTCAGACGATCAGTTAAATGAGTCACGTTCCGCATTAGAACGGCTTTATACAGCGCTACGTGATGTCACGCCTGTAAAAAATGAGGTTAAATCAACGTATATCGAACAATTTGAAAACGCGATGAACGATGATTTTAATACTGCAAAAGCCATTGCCGTACTGTTCGAATGCGCAAACGAATTAAATAAATTAAAACATACACAACCAGAGCAGGCGGCAAAAACCGCAGCTGACTTATTAACTATGGCCGAACCGCTGGGTCTTTTGAGCCAAGACCCGGATCTGTTTTTAAAATCAATGGCGGGGCAGGATGCCAGTATCAGTAATGAAGAGATAGAAGCTCAAATTAATCAGCGTCTTGAAGCTAAAGCGAATAAGAACTGGAGCTTAGCTGATCAAATTCGCGATAGCTTAAAAGAACAAGGCGTTATTTTAGAAGATAAGGGGCCTGAAACAACTTGGCGCAGGGGTTAACTGCTTTGTAACTCAGCTGCTTGTAAGGTGTTTTCAAGTAAAGAAGCGATGGTCATTGGGCCAACACCACCTGGTACGGGTGTTATCCAACTTGCTTTTTTTGAAGCCGTTTCATAATCAACATCCCCAACCAGCTTACCTGACTCTAGACGGTTAATACCGACATCAATAACCACAGCGCCTGGTTTAACCCAGTCACCCTTTACAAAACTTGGAATCCCTACCGCGGCAATAATAATATCTGCACGTTTAACATGCGCCTCAAGATCAACTGTACGACTGTGACAAGTGGTTACGGTACAACGAGCCATTAATAATTCCAATGAAACAGGGCGACCCACAATATTAGAGGCGCCAATAACAACAGCTTCTTTGCCCTCAAGGGCAAGCCCAGTGCTTTTAAGTAAGGTCATAATGCCTTTAGGTGTACAAGACCTTAAAACCGGCATACGAAGCGCTAAGCGACCTATATTATAAGGATGGAAGCCATCTACATCTTTAAGCGGGTCAATCGCTTCGATGATTCTTTCCTCATTAATATGCTCTGGTAACGGTAGCTGGACAAGAATCCCGTTAATAGCCGAATTATTATTTAGGTCATCAATTAAATTAAGGAGCTCCTCCTCAGTAACACCATAAGGAAAGGTCTTTGATAAAGAATAGAAGCCGACTTCTTCACAGGCATTACATTTATTACGTACATAAACTTCAGAAGCAGGGTTTTCACCTACCAAAATGACCGCTAAACCGGGTTTTGATAAACCACGAGAAATTCGACCATCTGTTTGTTTTTTTATTGCAGCTCTTAGTTCAGCTGAGATTTTTTTTCCATCAATCGTTTGAAATGTCATATTTTTTAAATTTTTTAAGGTTCTTTGTTAAATTTGTTAAAGAAGCGTTGACCAAAATTACCGTGTGCCGTATTATCGCCCACCTACAGACTTATTGCATTATTTATGCATTTTTTCTGAAGGAAGTCGGGGTGTAGCGCAGCCTGGTAGCGCAACTGCTTTGGGAGCAGTGGGTCGGGAGTTCGAATCTCTCCACCCCGACCAATTTTTACTTATGCTGAAGCGCTTGTAGCTCATCTGGATAGAGCATCGGCCTTCTAAGCCGAGGGTAACAGGTTCGAGTCCTGTCAAGCGCGCCATTAAGGCTAGGTTAAGTTGGTTATACCCTTTAAGAGATAAAAATTGTAAATTTAAGTTCTGTTTAAAATCGTCGATGGTGGGTGTAGCTCAGTTGGTAGAGCCCCTGACTGTGACTCAGGTTGTCGAGGGTTCGAGTCCCTTCATCCACCCCATTTTACGATTATTCTTTCCGTTAAATATGCCTAGTCATTTCACTGTTTTAGTTTTTAAACTAAAATTCGGTGTTATTTTCTTAGCGGGCCATATTTTGCCATTTAAACCATTTCCCATCTTGCTCACTGAGCCAAGCGAACCACCTCCTGAGATCAAATACCTTATTAATAAGGGTGATTATCGACTCATCGACACCGACGATACCTCTGAAGCTTGTTTGTTAATCTATAACGATAGACGCCTTAACCTTCAACTACGAACGACTAATAAACCTTTGCAGCTATGCATTGATTTCATCAATGGTAAAGCTAAGCACCGTAGACAATATGGTGGAGGTAAAAATCAGCCTCTGGCAAAAGCGTGCGGGCTAAATAAGCACCCAGATTGGAGTATTTTAGATGCCACTGCTGGACTTGGAAAAGATGCCTTTGTTTTAGCTAGCCTGGGTGCGCAAGTCACTTTATGTGAAAGACACCCCGCCTTATATGGTTTATTAGCCGATGCCCTTGATCGAGCCACTCATGATAGTAGCGTTGCAGATATTGCTGATCGGATGAAATGCATTTATCAAGACTCAATAACTCACTTAAATACTTACCAACATATTAATAGTAAATTACCGGATATAATTTACTTAGACCCCATGTATCCAGAAAGAAAAAAATCGGCAAAAATAAAAAAAGAAATGCAAGTATTACAATATCTTGTCGCACATAATTCAAATAATAATGAGCTTTTAGAGACGGCACTGAAAACTGCCATGCATCGTGTTGTAGTGAAGCGACCAAAATCTGCAGCTCCACTCAATGAGTGCTTTCCGAGTTACACTATTAATAGTGTGAATACACGATACGATGTGTATGTTAATTCATAGATTATGCCTGTCGAGAAGATCCCTTCTTTAAGCTCAACATTTGTTATGAAAATGATAAGATAGCACATGAGAATAGTCGCCTATCAGTCTTAAAGTAGCCTGTATATTGCAATTAATCAGTCGGAAAAAAGCACACAATTAACCAGTTTAAATAAATTATTACGTGAATCAAAAAACGACAACTTCAACGCCTTCGCCCGCACATTTACAGATTGTAAAGCTGTTAAAAGAGTCGGCTTTTTTGGTATTACTTGCTGTCAGCTTATTTTTGCTGGGCTCACTTTTTAGTTATCACGTGGACGATCCTGGTTGGACGCATAGTGGCACGGGACAGGCTGTATTAAATATCACCGGAGTTGTTGGCGCATGGATAGCAGACTTCATGTTATCTATCATGGGGTTTATGGCGTTTGCTCTTCCTTTTATGTTAATGAGCAGCGCATGGAAGTTCTTATCTGAAGCACGTTCCAAACATGTTGATACACTCACGCACCAAGTCATTCGTTGGGTTAGCTTTATTGTATTTTTAGTTGCCGGAGCTGGCTTGTTAGACATGCATTATTACCAACGTTGGCTCACCATTCCTGGTTCACCGGGAGGCATTATTGGCTTAGAGTTAACAGATTTTCTAACACATCTGTTTGCTTTTCAGGGCGCAACACTTATTCTCTTGAGCTTCTTCCTTATCGGTATCACACTTTCTACTGGGCTTTCATGGCTAGGTCTGATGGATAAACTTGGTGCCTTATCAATAAAAGCATTTCGCCTGTTAAAAGCCTACATTGAAGATAGCAAAGAACGTAAAACGTCTGTTACCGTCAAAAAACAACGTAGTGATTCATTCAAAAAGCAATCGAAAATATTTGCAGCCAAGCCGAAAGCACGAATTGAGCCTGTTATTAGAGAAATAAAAAGCAGTGAGCGTGTTGAAAAAGAGCGACAAGTAGCGTTATTTGATGAGCCTGCAGGTGCCTTGCCAGGCTTGGCATTATTAGATAAGGCTACCGAGCAGGTTGAAGGGTATTCTAAAGCAGCGCTTGAAGCACTGTCGAAATTGGTTGAATTAAAACTGCAAGATTTTGGTGTTGAGGTCGATGTAGTCGCAGTTAATCCGGGCCCTGTTATTACACGGTTTGAAATTCAACCCGCGCCGGGCATAAAAGCCAGTCGAATTAGCGGCCTTGCTCAAGACTTGGCGCGCTCGATGTCCACACATAGCGTACGTGTTGTAGAAGTTATTCCTGGCAAATCTGTGATTGGTTTAGAAATACCCAATGAAGCACGTGAAATGGTGAGGCTTAGTGAAATACTCTCTTCTCAAGCGTATGAAAAATCAAACTCTCCTTTAACATTGGTGTTAGGTAAAGACATTTCCGGTCAACCTACGGTTGCTGACTTGGCTAAAATGCCGCACTTATTGGTTGCTGGCACAACCGGTTCGGGTAAATCTGTTGCCATTAACGCGATGATTTTAAGCTTGCTATATAAAGCAACACCGGAACAAGTTCGAATGATCATGATTGATCCAAAAATGCTTGAGCTATCAGTCTACGAAGGTATTCCACATTTATTAACCCCTGTTGTAACTGATATGAAAGAGGCCTCCAATGCATTGCGTTGGTCTGTTGCCGAAATGGAAAGGCGTTATAAATTAATGTCCTTATTGGGTGTGCGAAATTTAAGCGGTTATAACAAAAAAGTAAGAGATGCAATAAAAGAGGGGAGCCCTTTAGCTGACCCATTATGGGAGCCAACACCCTTTATTGATGAGGATGAGGCTGGCACACTGACTGAGTTACCTCAAATAGTCATCATAATAGATGAGCTTGCCGACATGATGATGGTGGTTGGTAAAAAAGTTGAAGAGTTGATTGCCCGGCTTGCGCAAAAAGCACGGGCCTCTGGCTTACATTTAGTGTTGGCAACACAACGCCCATCGGTTGATGTGTTAACTGGCCTAATTAAAGCCAATATTCCTTCAAGAATAGCCTTTCAAGTGTCATCAAAAATTGACTCGCGTACGATACTCGATCAGTCCGGTGCAGAATCCTTACTAGGTAATGGTGATATGTTGTATCTACCCCCAGGTTCTGGTTTGCCACAACGTGTTCATGGAGCATTTGTGGATGATCATGAAGTGCATAAAGTTGTTAAACAACTTAAAAAATCAGGCAAAACAAATTATATAGATGGCATTTTGACCGCCTCTGACCCGGCTGAGTTTGACGGGGGAGGGTCTGGTGGTGGCTCGGAAGATTCCGATGAACTGTATGATCAAGCCTTAAAAATTGTAACAGAGACACGCAGAGCATCCATTTCTGGTGTACAGCGCCAATTAAGGGTTGGTTATAATCGAGCCGCACGAATGATTGAAGAAATGGAACGCTGCGGCGTTGTCGGTCCATTACAATCGAATGGTTCACGTGAAGTATTGGCCCCACCACCACCTGAGTTATAAATTATGAATACACTTCGTAGCGTTTTTTGCTGTTTTGTCTTATTTGCTTTTACTTTACCAAGCGTCGCAAAAAGCAGCGAAGATAATCTAGCGCTTCATTTGCAACATTATGTAAATCTTAGCGGTCAATTTACTCAGGTGATTAGCAGTGAACAAAGCTCTTTTATTCAATCATCAACCGGTGAGTTCTGGATAAAAAAGCCCAATCAATTTCGTTGGCACTACACAACGCCTTATGTGCAAAAAATTATCTCAAACGGGGATAAGCTTTGGGTCTACGACGAAGACCTTGAGCAAGTTACCATCAAAGATGCGTCGCAATCGGTTGGTTCATCGCCTTTAGCAGTAATTCTTGGCTCTATTGAACTTGATACGCTTTTTAATATTACTCAGTTGGATAACAGCGAGCAATTAGAATGGTTAATGCTAACGCCTAAAGAAGACTCAAGTGGTTTTGAATTTATTAAGGTGGGTTTTAAAGATGGCCTACTCAACAAAATGCGTCTGCATGATAGTTTTGGCCAAACCACCGATTTATTATTTACTGATGTGACCATTAACGAGCCTATTGTAGACGAAACCTTCGAGTTTATTGTGCCAGATGGCGCTGATGTTTTTGAAGAAACGCCGAACTAATGAAACCCACTGAACCGCTGGCCGATCGCCTTCGTCCCACCTCGTTACAGGAATTTTCAGGTCAACAACACCTTTTATCTGAGGGTAAACCCCTTTATGAAGCAATTCAATCAGGGCAATTACACTCGCTCGTTTTATGGGGCCCTCCAGGTGTTGGTAAAACAACCTTAGCAAGAATCATTGCGCAACAAGCCGAGGCCGACTTTATTTCACTTTCAGCTGTTTTAGCCGGCGTTAAAGATATTCGAGGCGCTGTTGAGCAAGCAAAAAAAAATCGTATAGATAAACAACAAAACACGCTTCTTTTTGTTGATGAAGTACACCGTTTTAACAAATCACAACAAGATGCTTTTTTACCACATGTAGAGGCCGGAGTTTTTACGTTCATTGGCGCGACCACTGAAAACCCTTCTTTTTCGCTCAATAATGCATTATTATCCAGAGCGCGTGTTTACACATTAAAATCACTTGAAGAAGACGATTTGCGAGCTATCCTTAATCATGCCTTAACGGATAAAAACAAAGGGCTCGATAGCCAGTTTACTATCGACAATGAGGCCATTCAATTATTACTGAATGCCTCAGATAAAGATGCCAGACGGTTATTAAATTTTATTGAATTAAGCGCTCAACTGGCTTCTGCAAACGAACATAAAACCATTACAACCAATATAATTAATGAGGTTGTTCAAGACGGAGTGCGGCGTTTTGATAATCACGGTGAAGACTTCTACAATCAAATATCGGCGTTACATAAATCCGTTCGTGGTAGTGACCCCGATGCCTCGCTATATTGGTTAAAACGCATGCTTGATGGCGGATGCGATCCGTTATATGTCGCACGACGTATTGTCCGTATTGCCTCTGAGGATATCGGTAATGCAGACCCACGTGCGTTACAAATAGCTTTAAATGCCTGGGAAACACAAGAAAAATTAGGCAGCCCTGAAGGTGAGTTAGCACTTGCGCAAGCAGTAATTTACTTGGCCTGTGCAGCAAAAAGTAACGCCGTATATAGCGCTTTCAATGCAGTTGACAGCGTTATAAAAAAAACAGGTAGTTTGGATGTTCCTTATCACCTTAGAAATGCGCCAACAGCCTTAATGAAACAAGAGGGCTATCATGAAGGTTATCGTTACGCACATAATGAGCCCAATGCCTTTGCTGCAGGGGAAAATTATTTACCAGAGGCTCTTATTGGTTCGACTTATTACGAACCAGTTGATCGTGGACTTGAAATAAAGATTGCTGAAAAGCTTCGATACTTAAGAGAACTTAACCAACAAGCAAAAAAATAAAATATTCCGCTATATTAAAAGGTATTATTACCACTCATTAACTGACACATTAATTGATTTAGCAATGAATAAATTTATTACTCTGCTTATTTTACCCCTTCTGCTTTTCCTAAGTGCTTGCACAACCGTGTTAATTGGTGGCGCTGGTGCTGGCGGTTATGCAGTTGGTACTGACGAGCGACCTGTTGGTGTTATATCAGAGGATATTTCTATAACCACTCGAGTCAAAACTACATTAATCAAAGATAAGCAGATTGATGCTTTTGATATTAATGTTGATACCTACCGTTCCGTGGTCACCCTATATGGACATGTTAAGAGCTCAGCTCAATTAAATCGAGCCATAAGTCTTACAAGCTCGGTAAAAGGGGTTAGTAAAGTGATTTCAAAATTGACGGTCATTCAATAATAGAGCTGCTATGAAAATTTTACTTATTATTGTTGTCATTGCAGCCGTTTTTTATCTGGTTCAGTATTTTTTAAATGGTAAAGCAACGTTAAACGCTAAAGATAATATTCAAGCTGGTGAAGAGTTCTTAGCAAAAAACGCTGAACAAGAGGGCGTTATAACCACCGCATCAGGTTTACAATACAAAGTTCTTTCACCAGGTGATGGTGAAGTGCACCCAACTTCGACCGATAAAGTGACCGTTCATTACCATGGTACTTTGTTAGATGGAACGGTCTTTGATAGTTCTGTAGATCGAGGTGAGCCCATTGCCTTTGGCCTAAACCAAGTCATTAAAGGCTGGACTGAAGGTGTGCAGTTAATGGTAACAGGTGAAAAAACACGTTTTTTTATACCCAGCAAATTAGCGTATGGCAATCAATCCATGGGGGCCATAAAAGGCGGCTCAACGCTAATTTTTGATGTTGAGTTGATTGCTATAAACTAACGATTTTAAAAACACACCCCTCAGTTACTAAAATATATTAAATTAGGAAATTTATGATTCCAGTTATTATGTCCGGCGGCAGCGGCACACGTCTTTGGCCATTATCTAGAAAACACCGGCCCAAGCAATTTATCGCTTTATTTGGCGAAAATACCATGTTTCAAGAAACACTAAATCGACTTAGTGGACTTGAGGGTATTCAATCACCTATTGTTGTCTGCAATAACGATCATCGCTTTATGGTAGCAGAGCAATTGCAAGAATTAAGAGTCACCTCACCTAATATTATTTTAGAACCTGTTGGGCGAAATACTGCGCCAGCGCTCGCTACATCAGCGTTAGAAGCTCAAAAAATGGGCGATGATCCAGTTTTATTAGTCTTAGCCGCAGACCATGTTATTGATGACCTTACAGCTTTCCATCAAGCTATTGAAGCTGCAAAAATACAAGCAGAACAGGGCAAGATTGTAACGTTTGGTATCGTGCCCACTTCCCCAAACACCGGTTACGGTTATATTCAGGCCGATCAAAAAAACACCATCAGCCCCGTTAAAGCGTTTGTAGAAAAACCAGACTTACAGACTGCTACGCAATATGCCGACTCAGGTAATTTCTATTGGAATAGTGGGATGTTTATGTTCAAAGCATCCACGTTGATTTGTGAATTAGAAAAATATTCACCTGAGATTTTGTCCAGTTGCCGTGAAGCTTTAGCTAAAGGTACGAAAGATCTCGACTTTACTCGTTTGGATGTTGCTTCATTTGAAGCTTGTGACTCAGACTCAATAGATTATGCAGTGATGGAACATACCAGCAAAGCCGTTGTTGTACCGTTAGATGCCGCCTGGAGCGATGTTGGTTCCTGGTCTTCCTTATGGGAATGCGCGCAGCAGGACGCCGATAATAATGTTTTACAAGGCGACGTGATCGTTGAAGATGTGCAAAATGCTTATATTCATAGTGAGCACCGTTTGGTATCTGTTATAGGGTTAGATGATATTGTTGTTGTTGAAACCGCTGATGCCGTCATGGTCGCGAGTAAAAAATCTGCACAAAATGTAAAAAGCATAGTCAACCGACTGGTAAATGAAGACCGTAAAGAGGCAGAAAGCCACCGTCTATGTTATCGCCCTTGGGGACATTATGACGCTATTGATGTTGGTGAACGGTTCCAAGTTAAACGAATTACGGTTAAACCAGGCGCTTCATTATCATTACAAATGCACCACCACCGAGCTGAACACTGGATTGTAGTAACAGGCACGGCAGAAGTTACCTGCGATGATAAAGTTATGCTGGTTTCAGAAAACCAATCCACTTACATCCCAGTTGGTACCAAACATAGATTACATAATCCTGGTCGAGTTTTGCTCGAAATGATTGAGGTACAGTCAGGGGCTTATTTAGGTGAAGATGACATTATTCGTTTTGAGGATAATTATAGTCGGACATAATCATCGAGCCCTCTGAGATATTATATAAAGCTCTATAATGACTAATACAGGGTTGTTTTTGAATTAATTAGATAGAACCCGAACGTCGACGAGTGCGAATTAACATCTATTTTTATCGTCTGTAGAAAAATGTTTTTAAATGAAAAAAGGCGTATTATTTAAAAGCTCTTTAATCACGCTTGCTAACTATTGTATGTTTACCTCCCCAGGACGATAGATTGTCTTTCATGCCCAAAATACGTGGTGTACTTATAGCGTTTAGCGCTATAGTTTTCTTATTACTTCTCTCATACATCGCGTTACCTTGGCTTGTACAAACAGCACTGACATCTTCATTAAGCAAGTACGACATTGAAGTTACAAACATTCAGTTCGATCGCCCATCGTGGAAACAACTTTCTTCACGCTCATTTCAGTTAAAGTCATTATCATTAAGATTTGAAGAGCAGGTAGACGTTGATATAGCAAATACATTCATCAACTTTAATACACCTTCCGCATACTTGGTTTTGGTTAACATCGACTCTATTGATATACGGATAAATAAACCTTCTTCGAATAACACTGTTACTGACATTAATTTATTTGATGTTTTGCCAAGTGCTTTAATCGATGATCTACCTCAAGTGCGTCTGCTTGTTAACTCGTTAACGGTCCATCAACCTCATTTAGAACTCAAGGCGTTCAGGATTGATTTATCAAATGGATTATTAACCGTCCAAACCATATTAGGTGACGGTTTTTTTAACAAAGGTTCCAAAGTATTTAAGCAGTTAATCGACACCAATATTTTATTAAAAATAAATGCGCAAAATGAACTTGAATTAAACATATCAGATACCGCCGCTAATCCATTACTAGCGTTGAGCCTTAAGTTAACAAAACAAGGTGATCTACTGAAAGGGGACGTGCAGCTTAACATTGAATTAAATGCTTTCGAGTGGCCAACAATTAATGGTAGTGCGATAAGTGTTAATAGCAATCAATTGGTCAGTAGCAACCAATTCACATTACCTGCCACACAACGGTTCTCTATAGATGAGATTACACAACTTACCGGCGTTACTAAGATACAAAATACCAGTCATTTTTCTAACCAACACACAGCAGCAACGACTAAAGTCACCACCGACACAACGCTAAGGTTTTCATTAGACAAAGGAAAATTTCGTTTAACGCTCGTAGACCCTAAACAACCTATTGTAGAAATAAACGGCTATCTAAAACGTTTCCTTATGCCAGATAACAACTACAAAATGATGGATGAAATGGGCACTTTGCTTGCCAATCTAAAGGAGCCTCTCACCATCGAGTATGATCTATTGGCTGATTTGAATAACCCTTTCTCAATTATTGATGGCAGCTTCACCCTAGAATACATTGAAAAGAACAAAAAGCTGATCGATGTACAGTTTTCTAACATGGAGGTTATTACCCCAGAAAACAGTCACAGAAGCCATTATCAGTTTCAGCTCAAAGGTAATCTACACCTTGCTAATATTTATCGTCCACTCGATATAGAAAACCTCTTTATTAGCAAACTAAGAGGTGAGGTTAACAGCCGAGTAAGCATTCAAGATCATCACTTGATGATTCAGCCGTTGTCGAAAAATCGTTTTGAAATACATTCTTTACGTTTTAATGAATACAAAGCCAAAACACTTTTCGTAAACATTCCAAACCAAACGCTTTCTATTAATTTAAACACGCAAGATGTTTCCGCTATGAAATTTGCATTAGGTGGTCAAAACCTTGATAGCAATCAATTAAACATTAAAAAATGGGGGCTTACAGCAAACGCAAGCCTCCAGCAGCATAAGATGAGTATTCGTTCTTCAATTGACGCAATGAATCTGGCGTTGTTAGATCAGACATACTATATCCCACCCATGATTATTAAAAACCAACTCTGGTTTAAAGACTTAAGTGCAACTAAAGCATCGCTTAAACTCGCCAATATTTGTAACGACCCCATCCTTTTCGCAAACTGGCAACCTAAAAACAGTACAGAGCATTTAATTGATATCCATTGGCAGCAGACTTTTTCAACACATAAGACATTCAGAAAATGGCTTAACACACCAATACTTCCATTTGACATGACTGGCGGGAGCTTTGCGGGAGACGCGGTTATTGAATTAAACAAGGGTGAAACTGAATTTAAGCAATTCAAGGTCTCATTACACGAAGCTCAAGGTGTTTATCAGACAGGTACATTTAAAGGGGTTCAGCTTCAGTTAAGTTCACCCTCGCAACAATTGGGGTCATATAAAACACAACAGGCGGTTACGTTTGACACCTTTTATGCTGAACTTAACGGCCACATTAATGAATTAAATATGGGTATCAAGGCAAACAATATCGAGCTTAATGGCTTACTTTATAATCAACTAAACGAGTGGCATTTTAAAACCCCGTTAAGCAAAGCGACCGTTTTTTCAGGTTTAGTAGAAATTCAAAATGAAGACATTAATTTTAACGATGCTATACAACTGGAGTTGATCGTAGATCGCTTGGATTTATCTGAATTGGTCAGAACGCAAAACATGGATGGCTTATATGCCAGTGGCAAATTATCAGGACGTATTCCTGTGCACTATATAAACGGGCAATTCAACGTATCGGATGGCCATATGAATAGCATCGATGGCGGGAAAATACGTTACACCACACCTTTAAGCCAAAGCACAAATATAAATGATCAACTCAAATTAACCTTCGATGTACTGGAAGACTTTAACTACACAACGTTAAACAGCAAAATAATTTACGATGATGATACGCTATTGTTTAAATCTGCTATTTCTGGGCGTAATCCAACTGTTGCCAATGGCCGTTTAATCAACTTAAACTTAAATACTGAAGTCGGCTTAAAAGGGGCTCTTGAAACAATGCGCATTCAATCAGGTATTGATTTAAACATAGAAGCGTTTATACGCTCTAAAATAAAGCATTCAAATAATCAATATTATTGCCAATAAAAACATGAGGTTTTGTATGAAAAAAATAGCCCCCATCGCATATATAACATGTATTGGCTTGTTGCTAAGCTCGATATTTGGATGCACGCCAACCGTCAAAGTAGAAGCGTCAGACAAGCCCATTACAATCAATTTAAATGTAAAGATTGAACACGAAATTCGAGTCAAGGTTGATAAAGAGCTAGACTCCATACTGTCTGAAGATTCAGGCTTATTTTAAGAGGAACGATGATGAAATACGTACAAATTTTATTAACTGTTTTTATGCTCACACTATCAACAGTTTCTTTAGCCATTGATCTACATAGTGCAAAAGATCAAGGTTTAGTGGGAGAAACGCCGAACGGGTATTTAGCCAGCCCCGTTAGTGCTCCATCAGCTGACATTAAAGCACTCATCAGTGATATTAATGCCAAACGGAAACAAAAATATGCCCAAGTTGCAGCAAAAGTTGCTAAGCCATTAAGCGTCGTTGAACAACTGGCAGGGAAAAAAGCTATTGAAAAAACAAGCAAAGGGCATTTTATTCAATTTCCAGATGGCCAATGGGTCAAAAAGTAACGACAAACGCTTATCCCTTTAACTTTGAAACTATTTGGCTTTTAGCATTAAGCGCTTGTACATGCCTGAGTAGTTAAAGTTTATTGGCATCAATTTCTTCAGTGACAGGCATAACATATTATCGAATACTACGGAGTAGTATCTGTCTACACTGTACGCTGCTGAGCAAGAAGTTAAATTAAATACTGTGTTATATTAGGCTCCAGCAAATACTCGGAATTCACTTCTTTATTCATTTTTTTATGCTCTAACCAGCACAAAAATAGCGTGATACCATAATGGACACGGCTATACCTAAACTTTCAATCTACTTTGTCGGTGACGTTTGTGAGCACACTGTTTTATCCCATCCAACTTCTTCGTTCTACAACAAGCTTTATTTACACCTTATTTCTATTAAGTGTTTTGTTTATTAGCGGTTGTAGCACAATACCACCGATCGATAAAAAGGAACCAGTAATAACTGCACCGGTATGCCCTGTGTGTAAACCAACGACTTGCCCTAAAGTTGCTGAACCCATAAAAAAAGTAGCTAAAAAAACAAGAGGGGAGTTAAATCTACCCGTGATAGGAGGCGTTGAAAATGTTGTTGTTGAGCCTCTAAATTTAAAATTTGAAGCACGTATAGATACCGGAGCAAAATCCACCTCGATACATGCAGAAAACATCCAGCTCATTGAACGTGAAGGCAAGCGCTTTGTGCGCTTTTCATTATACGATAGTAAAACCAAATCACTCGTTGAGGTAGAACGTCGTTTTCGTAGGCGAGTAATTATCAAACAGCAAGATGGGAATAATGAAATGCGATACGTCGTCACATTATGGTTAACTCTCGGCAAGAATAAAGATGAGGTTGAAGTGAACTTGACCGACCGATCTGCCTTTGACTATCAGCTATTAGTTGGGCGTAATTTATTAACTGACCGAGCTATAGTTGATGTTAGTTTACGTCATACCTTAAGGCCTTAAAACTTGTCATCTACACATAAAATCACCATCATCGCGCTATTTATGATCCTGCTCGGTCTTGGCTTGACCTTGTACAAAAATATAGTGTTAGGGTTCCCGCTTTTACCGGGTATTAGAGAAGATGTTTGGACAATAGAGTCCAAAATAAACCTTAAACCCCTACATGAAGGGCCTGTTCAAATAGCGCTAACCTTACCTGAAGAAGATGCTGGTTGGGTGTCTTTAGACGACCACTTTGCCTCATCTGGCTTTAATTTTTCAGTGACTGAACAAAACGGTCATAGACGAGCACATTGGACACGTGAAACAATGGAGCGGGCTACGACCTTGTTTTATAAAAAACAAGTTTATCGTATGCGAGACAGGGCGCTCACAGACCGAGTTGTCCCTAATATTGAGCAGCCTATTTTAACCACCACGAATGAAGAGGTGATGGAAAAAGTGGTCGAATCCTTAAAGACAAAATCGACAACGCCCGCAGAGTTTTCCGCTTTATTATTCGACAGTATCAACCTGCCGCAACCCGACCCAGACATGAGCTTTCTTTTGTCGAGCTATGGTGGCGTACATCTAGATGTGGTTATGGATGTTCTAGCTTATGCCAACATTCCAGCACAACTCATTAAAGGCATTTTCTTGGAAGATGGTCGACGTCGACAGCGTATCAGCAGCCTTGTTGAAATAGTCGCTGGCGATCGCTGGTTAATTTTTGACCCTACAACAGGTGCTGAAGGGCTGCCGGATAACTTTTTTGTTTGGCAACACGGTTCCACCTCAATATTAGACGTCATTGGAGGGCGCAACTCGTCCATTGAGTTTGCGTTAGTAAAAAACACATTACCTCTTAAATCCATCCTTTTCATGGAAGGGCATCTTGAAGAACAACCCTTATTAGATTTTTCAATTTATGCTCTACCTGTAGAGCAACAAGGTATTTTTAAGGGCTTATTACTGATACCAGTGGGTGCTTTAATCATCGTTTTACTGCGAATACTGGTTGGCTTAAAAACATCTGGCACCTTTATGCCTATTCTGATTGCACTCGCCTTTATTCAAACCTCACTCTTAGTGGGATTGGGTATTTTCCTTACCGTGGTCGGCTTCGGCTTATGGATACGCTATTATTTGTCTTACCTCAATTTATTATTAGTAGCACGAATAACCGCTGTGGTCATCGTGGTTATTCTATTAATGGCAGGTTTAAGTATTATTAGTTATAAACTTGGCTTTCACCAGGCTTTAACAATCACCTTTTTCCCAACCATTATTCTTGCTTGGACTATCGAAAGAATGTCACTTTTATGGGAAGAAGAGGGCGCGCACGAAGTCTTAGTACAAGGAGGCGGGAGCCTATTAGCGGCCATTTTGGTTTACTTAACCATGTCAATGTCGATGGTAGAGCACCTTACCTTTAATTTCCCCGAGTTAATGATCAGCCTACTGGGCATTGTTTTATTATTAGGTAAATACACTGGTTATCGCTTGTTTGAACTGTATCGTTTTCGTGCTTTTGGCCACACTGAATGAAGTGGGTATCGCCTAAAAAACTAAGGGAACTTGGCATCCTTGGTATGAACAGCCGAAACATTGATTATATCGGCCGTTCAAATGACAGGCGTCTTTTTCCATTAGTAGATGACAAGCTAAAAACTAAAAGACTCGCTGAAAAATTTGGCATGTCTGTGCCTCGACTTTTTGCTGTTATTAATAATCAACATGACATACAAACATTAGAAAACCAACTTAGTGGGCGAGACCAGTTTGTTATTAAACCAGCGCAGGGCAGTGGTGGAAAAGGCATTTTAGTCATAGCCGAACGTGTAGACGATCAATACATCAAATCCAGTGGCCCCTCGCTTAAACTAAGGGACTTAAAACATCATGCCACCAATATATTAAGCGGTTTGTATAGTTTGGGTGGCCGCCCCGATGTTGTCATGATCGAAGATATGATTGTTTTCGACCCTATTTTTTCACCGTACAGCTATGAAGGCGTTCCAGACATAAGAGTTATCGTTTATAAAGGATACCCTGTTATGGCCATGCTTCGTTGCTCAACCCATGCATCAGATGGCAAAGCGAACTTACACCAAGGTGCCGTCGGGGTAGGGCTTGATATAAACACAGGAAAAAGCCTTTTCGCAGTGCAAAATAATATTAAAATTGAAAAGCACCCAGACACTGGGTTTAGCTTTGATCAGCTAGTAATTCCTAACTGGGACCATATTTTACAGCTCGCCTCTCATTGTTATGAAATGGTCGGCTTGGGTTACTTTGGCGCTGATATTGTATTGGATAAAAATAAAGGCCCTATGATCTTAGAACTCAATGCTCGCCCAGGCCTCGCTATTCAGGTTGCAAACCAAACCGGTTTAACCAAACGACTTCAACATATCGATCAACATATATTAGCTATGACACATGACGTTGAGGCGCGCATCGCGCTAGCAAAACAATGGTTTGCTAACTCCCTACGCAACGCCTAACCCTGTACTATATATTTAAAAACAACAGGTAATGACATTGAAGCACCCAGCAAATAACTAATATGTAACCATTACAGAGTTTAAATAAATGGTAGAACCCGAAAAAAAAATCATACAAAGAGAGAAGTTAATACAAGCAGGGCAAATGCATTTAGTGCATTGGTTAATTGTATTGCTTTCTATTGTACTAACTTTTACAGCTTGGCAATTTTCTAGGTTGCAACTTAATCAAAAACTTGAAACTAAATTTCATCGTAATGCAGAGCAAGTTGTTAACTCAGTAAAAGAAAGAATGAAGCTTTATGAAAATGCACTTTGGAGCAGTGTCGCATTCATTGATGCAGTTGACACACCGATTACCTACAGAACATGGCTATCTTATTCACGGAGCCTTAAAATAGACGCTACCTATCCTGGCATTAATGGGATTGGTGTTATTTATAATATCCAACCACCTCAACTGGATAGTTATCTACTAAAACAGCGAGAACTTAGGCCGCATTTCAGCATACACCCTAAGCATCATGAATCTGAATATTGGCCCATTACCTATATTGAACCCGCATTACCGAATCAAAAAGCGATAGGCCTCGATATGGCTTTTGAGAAGAATCGCTATGTATCCATTCAAAAAGCACGTGATTCAGGGCAGGCTCAGTTAACAGGACCAATTACCCTAGTACAAGACGCAAAAAAAACGCCCGGGTTTTTATTCTACACACCCTTTTATGAAAATGGTGCTAAGCCAGACAGCCTTGAAACACGAAGAGCGTTAATTGAGGGTGTGACGTACGCCCCGTTCATTATGAAAAACCTTATGCAAGGCACCTTGGCTGAAAAATATAGGCATGTCAGTATTCAAATACATGATAACGGACAATTGTTATTTGACGATCATGCTGATAGAAACCTCGATGATGTAGATCAGGATCCGCTGTTTAGCAAAGAAGAACATGTCGAGTTATATGGCCGAGTATGGACTTTTTCAATTCAATCAAATTTGGCCTTTAGGAATGAATTTTCGTCAAACCAATCCGCATTCATCTTAATTGGCGGCTTAGTAATCGATGCCTTATTACTTACACTCTTTTTATTATTAACTAAAGCTAATCGCGAAGCACTAGCCTATGCCGATAAAACAACTCAAGCCCTAAAAGAAAAAACAATTAATTTAGAAAAATCAAATAGTGATTTAGAACAGTTCTCATATGTTGCCTCACATGACCTTAAATCGCCTCTCAATGCGATCACAAACCTCGTAGAATGGATAACTGAAGACTGCCAAGATATTATTCCTGACGAATCAAAAAAGCACTTGGCGTTATTAACTCAGCGTAGTGGCCGTATGATGAGGTTACTGGATGACCTTCTTGAATACTCACGTATTAATCGCAATAAATTTAAAAATGAGCCTGTAAACTTAAAAGATATCAGCACAGATGTGTTTTCAATGCAGGATAAGACAGAGGGATTTACATTATCTGCGCCAGATGTAGAAATAACTATCCCTAAAACACCCTTAGAAATAGTACTCAGAAACTTGATTTCAAATGTAATAAAACATCATGAAAGTAAAAGTGGTGCTATTAATGTCTTATATGAAAGCAATCCAGATTACCATATTATTATCGTTGAGGATGATGGCCCGGGCATTCCATTAGAATTACATGAAAAAGCACTGGAAATGTTTCAAACATTAAAGCCGAGAGATAAAGTGGAAGGCAGCGGTATGGGATTAGCGATGATTAAACGAATTGTCGAACATTACAAAGGCAAGATATTAATTACTTCTGATGGTAAACACGGAACAAAGATATCTATTTATTGGCCACTATCAAATTCATAAATATTGACATTATGGAAGGATAAACTATGAAGACTAACTCAAAAGACGTAACCTTATTATTAGTTGAAGATGATGATATTGATGCCATGACAATTGAGCGGGGCTTTCTTTAACAACGCATCGCCAACCCAATCGTTAGAGCTTACGATGGTATAGAGGCATTAGAGTTATTAAGAAGCAATAAAGTATCTCGCCCATTGATCATCTTACTGGATTTACAAATGCCAAGAATGGGCGGTATTGAGTTCTTAAAACAGTTACGTGCAGATGAAACTTTGTCTGATTTAGTTGTTTTTGTATTAACAACCTCTAAATCTGAAGAAGATATGTTATCAAGCTACAAACAACATATCGCAGGATATTTTATAAAAGGCGATTCAGGCGAAAAGTTTTTAGACATTGTGAATGTTTTAGATAGTTATTGGAAAATTGTCCAATTACCTAAATGAAAAACAATAAAACCAAATAATATAAAACTTAGCAACTATACTGATTTTAATAGCTGGTTAACTTTGGAAAGCGTGTCAAGATATGAATATACTAATAGTTGATTGAAGCGGTTCCGCTCATTAGGACAGTAAAAGCCGTTAGTTAAGGAGTTATTTTC